>JAEEGL016398660.1_pt1 | contig 10568 bp, 8 predicted proteins | sample 9134231 | NCBI WGS metagenome assembly JAEEGL01 (sample SAMN16246548, study PRJNA631951) | gut metagenome | biome: gut microbiome; feature: rumen; material: fiber-attached | host: Bos | place: Iran: Karaj | collected 2018-10
ATAGCGTGAGGGTCCCACCTCTTCCCATTCCGAACAGAGAAGTTAAGCCTCACCACGCCGATGGTACTGCGAAAGTGGGAGAGTAGGTAACCGCCCCCTAAGAGAGGAGATGTCAGCAATGATGTCCCCTCTCGTTTTTTTGTTATATCCCTCTCTAGAAAATCTATATGCTCTAGATTTTCTAGATGATCTAGTGTATTAAGATTCTCTTGAGGGTAGGGATAAAGAAGAGGGGCGGTGCCACACAGCGCCGCCCCTCGTTGTTAAATGGTATTGTTGGTTACCAGATGATAACACGGTCTTCGGGATCGCGCCACATCTTCATTCCTGACTGAATATTAAATGCCTTGAAGAACTCATCCAGGTTGCGGATTGCGACGTTAACGCGGTTGACGCCAAGGCTGTGCACATCCACCTTGGTGCGGCGCAGCATCTCCTCCTTGGTGATGTTAGCGGCCCACACGTTGGCGTAGCTCAGGAAGAAACGTTGGTCGGGAGTGAAGCCGTCAATCATGGTGTCTCCCTTGCCTTGCTCGGTCTTCTTGAATGCGCTATAAGCGACCCTGAGTCCACCATGGTCGGCGATGTTTTCGCCCATGGTGAACTGGCCGTTGGCATGAACGCCATCGGCAACAACCTCTGCACTGTACTGTGCACCCAGTTTGTCGGCAAGTTCCTGGAATTTGGCAGCGTCCTCAGCTGTCCACCAGTCCACCATATTGCCGTTGTGGTCGAAGTTGCGTCCCTGGTCGTCAAAGCCGTGGGTCATCTCATGGCCAATCACAACGCCGATAGCGCCATAGTTGCAGGCCTCGTCAGCATTGGGATCGAAATAGGGTGCCTGCAGGATTCCGGCAGGGAAGCAGATCTCGTTGCTCGAAGGCTCGTAATAAGCATTCACGGTTTGGGGTGTCATGAACCAGCGCTCCTTGTCGACGGGCTTATCCAACTGATCATACTCATACTCGGCCATGAAACGGCGTGCGTTGAGCACATTCTCCCAATAGCTCTTGCTGGGGTCGATATCCAAGTTGCTGTAGTCACGCCACTTGTCGGGATAACCGATCTTGACGGTAAAGCTATTAAGCTTCACAAGCGCATTCACCTTGGTCTTAGGACTCATCCATGACAGGGTTGCAATGTGCTCACCCAGTGCCTTCTTGAGGTTGTCCACCAGCTGTTGCATCTTCTTCTTGGAATCAGCAGGGAAATACTTGGCTACATAGAGTTGACCGACGGCCTCGCCGAGCATTGTGTTGGGCACATCGAGCGAATGTTTCCAACGTGGCATCTTCACCTGCTTACCCGACATGGCACGGCTGTACATATCGAAGTTGGCATCGGCAAACGCATCACTCAGGTAGGGAGAGGCTGCATCCACATACTTGAAGATAAGGTACTCCTTGATATCCTCTTCCTTGAGAGTCTTCAACATCTCGTTGACTTTAGCCAACGATTTGGGCTGGAATACACAAAGCTTGTCCAGATTCTTGATATTCAGACCTCCAAAGTACTGTTCCCAATTGATATTGGGATAGTCTGACTTGAGTTGCTCCACGCTCACCACGTTGTACAGCTTGCTGTAGTCACGGGTATCCTCGCGGGTCATGGCTACTTGCGCCAATGCTGTCTCGATGTCCATCACATGTTTGGCGGCCTTCTTGGCATTGCCTTTCTTGTAGCCGATGAGTTGGAAGAGCTGCTGGATGTAGTTGATATAGGCGTTACGCACCTTGACGGTGTTAGCGTCCTTTTCAAGATAGTAGTCACGGTCACCCATGCCCAGGCCGCCCTGCATCAGGTACAGCATGTTGTCGTTAGAACTCTTCATGTCGGCCATCACCGATGAGTTGAAGAACGGACCAGCAATGCCGTAGTGCTGATCGGCGATAGCTGCTGAGAAGCGGTCGCGCGTCAATGCCTTGATTTTGTCGATGCCAGCCTTGAGCGGGGCCATCCCTTCGGCGTTGAGGCGCACGCTATCCATGCCCAGGGCATAGAGGTCGCCCACCTTCTGCTTGATACTGCCACGAGGATTATTGTTGCCCAGCGTGGTGATAATTTCCTTGACTTGATTGCGGCTGTTCTCGGCCAATTGGTCAAAGGTGCCGAAACGAGCATACTGAGGATCCAGAGGGTGGTTGAACATCCATCCGCCACAGGCATACTTGTAGAAGTTTTCGCCGGGCATGGTACTGGGATCAAGATTCTCGCGGTCAACCGCCTTGATGGGATTGCCGGCAACCGCTGTCATTGCAAAAAATGCCATGAATAATAAGATGATTTTTCTCATAAATGTGATATGGTTTAATAAATAATGTATTATTGGTTCAGTAGTGAGAGTATTTCTTTCAGTTTTACCTCCATCATGTCATAGCCCATGGAATTGGGATGCACGCCATCGTCGGTGAAATTCTTGTTCATAGACTTTCCGTCTAGCGTCATGGCCGGGAAATAGTTGAGATAATGGACGCGTTCGCCTACGGTGGAGGCATACTGCTCGATGCGGGTGTTCAAACGCTTGATTTTGCCTACAACATCCTGTACCGACGTGTTCCAGCAGAATTCGTCACAAGGCAACACCGAGGTGAGCACAACCTCGATGCCGTGGGTGAGTGCCAACTCGGTCATCGATTTGATGTTGTCCATAGTGATGTCCTCATCGTATGGGCCGTTGTTCTCGGCGATATCATTTGTGCCGCAGTTGATGACCACAATGCGCGGCGTGAGGTTGATGACATCCTGACGGAACCTGGCCAGCATCTGGCTGGATACCTGCCCACTGATGCCTCGTCCCACCAGGTGATAATTGTGGAAAAAGCTTGGATGGAGATCATACCAGAATTCTGTGATGGAGTTGCCCATCATAACCACGCGGTTGTTGTCTGCCACTTGGGTCATGAGTTCACGGTTAGCCTGCTCGTAGCGGGCTTTGTTGGCCCAATCGACTGGCTCGGCAGCGTTGCCGAATAGAAGGTTCAAGAATACCATAGAAACAAGAAAAAAACGTTTCATACTTGATGTCATATTGTTTTTGGTGCTCAAAGGTACTAAATAATCCGTTTCAGCCCAAAAAAAGAGCCAAAAGATAGCTGTGTTTCCACAAATCTTGCTACGTGATGCCCAGTTTGTGCAGTAATCTTGACAAGGCCTGCCGCCATGACTTTTTGTCATTCCTGTTCATTGTGGCCTTGTACTCAATATGGGTCTCGTTCTCCATTTTGGCAATGGACAGATTGATCATCTTCTCAGCCTGTCTGTAGTCGAGAGTAGGAGAGGTGTCTTTGTCGTGGGGTGCCATAGTAGTTAAATTTTTTATGAGGTTAGTTGTTTGACGTCAATTCTCTAATGGTCGGCTTGCCTGTAACTGTCAGTGCTCTTACGGAATTGCAAGGGACTGATGCCGAACTGTTGTTTGAAGGCCTTGGAGAAATGTGAGAGGTTCTGGAATCCGCATTTGCTCGCAATAGTTGTCAGTGACGTATCCTCACTGACAATCATTCGTCGAGCGTAGTTGAGTCTCACTTGCAGCACATAGGCTACGGGTGTCAGCCCAGTTAGTGTCATCACGCGCGTCCTGAGTTGTTTGCGGCTCAAGGAGAGTGCGGCTGCGATATGTTCCATGTCGATGTCGTCCTTGGCCATCTGGGCTTGGATGACTTCAACCAGTTTGTGGATGAATTCCTTGTCCTCCTTACTCATCTGTGATACGGAGTTGTCCGTCTCATTATCACTACTGCTGATGAAGCGTTCGCGCAGAGCGTTGCGCTGAGTGATGAGGTGATTGGCCAGCAGCTTTAATTCCGTCGAGTTGAACGGTTTGACTAGCACAGCATCGGCACCGGCCTCGATACATGCCAACCGTTCCTGTTCGCTCGTGTTGGATGTCATGGCGATGATGGGGATATGGTTAAGGGCTGGATTGGTCCTCAATCTCTTGATCAGTTCCATGCCTCCCATTACAGGCATCATGATGTTAGTGATAATCAGGTCAGGAACCATATCCTGGGCGTTACGGAAGGCTTCTCGACCATCTTGAGCCATCCTGATGTTGTATTTGTCGCGCAGGTGATTGGCAATGAAGTACGAGACGTCCTCGGTGTTCTCGACGATAAATACCAGCGGCCGCTGTTTGTTCTCACTCGATTGGAGCATATCCTTATCGTCAAAGTGAGGACGCGCTGTTAACGATTCGACTACCGTGCTGTCGCTTTTCTGTACAGGGAAAGTGATGGTGATTGTGGTGCCGTGATCCAATTCGCTCTGGATATCAACGTGACCATTGATGGTTTGTACCAATAGGTTGACAAACGACAACTCAAGGCCTGTCTTAATGCCCTCGCTACCATCATCCTGTTGGGAAAATGGCTCAAAAACCCTGTTGCGTTCCTCGATGGGTATGCCTTTGCCCGTGTCGGCCACGGTGAGTTGAAATCGGCTATCATCAAGCATTTCAAGACTCACTTTGATTTGTCCATTACGTGGTGTGTATTCGATGGCGTTCTTCACCAGGAGATGGACAATCTGGCGTATGTAATCAGGGGCGAATACCACAACCATCGAAGTTAATGGCGAGAAAAACTCGATGTTGAGCATACGTTCGTGTGCCTGTTCAGTGAAATTGTCAACGAGCATTCTGACGAACATCACGATGTCACCTGGCTTCAACTCGGGTTTCTCTATGTTGGTCTTCACCTTCTCGATGTCCAGCAGTTGGTTTACCAGGCTCAGCATTTTGTTGCCGTGCTTAATGATCATCCCGCCGATGTGTTTCTTGGTGTCATGTGAAATTTTTTGCTCTTCAACGAGTTGATGCCCAGCGCTCATGATGATTGTGAGCGGCGTATGCAGCTCCTTGGTGATGTTATTAAAGAAATGATCTCTAAGCATCTGGGTTTGTTTCTGCATTTTCAGCGCTAACTTGCTCTTGCGCCATATATAAAACAGCCCGAATATCATGGCTAGTGACAAGATCAACAGTAGTAAACCTCCCCATTTGATTAAAGCTCTTGATGTATTACTGAGTTTTGAACTCTCGATTTGTTGGGGTAAGGTCTCTATCGATATGGAATGGATCGAAGCCATTTGACTGTAGATCGAATCGGTTAAGGTCGTGTAACGCTCCAGATGCAGCATGGCCACTGCAGGCTTCTCGTCACGCAAGGTTTCCCACAATCCGCGCTCAGCGTCGCGCTCAGCCCGTGAAGACCCGCATTTGATGCTCTGCTGCAGCGCTTTCTTGTAATAATTGATTGCTTCGTCGTGTCTGCTCAACTTCTCGCACACGTCACCTAGACGGTTGTAGCACACCGCCATAGAATAGGCATCGCCAGCCTGTTCCAGGATGGGTTGAGCTTGCATTAACAATTCAAGTGCTTCATGATATTCTGACTTGTTTTCCAGAATAGAGGCTTTTGTCGTCATCCACATGGCGACGTTGCTGCCTTTGCCCAATCTCCTGCCAATGTCAATGGCTTCATCTATGGCTTTGTCGGCTTTATCCACTTCATGATGCATCAGGTAAAGCTCGGCTGCGATTCCAAGTGTGATGGCGAGCCGTTCGTCCCGCTTGGCCTTGCGCTCCAGTTCAATGGCTTTCTCAATCACCTTGATACCATACTCGGAGTGTTGGGCATTAAGATAAATGGTAGCGATAGCATTCAGGTCATCACTCTGGGGTTGGGTGTCATCGAGTTCCTTATCCACGTCATAGGCTTTCAGTAAGGAGACAAGCGAGTCCACTGGAGATGCCACCATTGACATGTGCAAGGCGGCAACCAACGACAAAGCCATAATTCTGATAGGCTTGGCTATTCTCCAATGACTGATGGCACTCTTCGTTCTCATTTCATGCAAATTTACGCCATTTCCTTGATATGTGCAATAAATTGGACTGCCATTTTCCTGTTTGGGGCTTTTCCTATGGGGCTGGCATGGTATTTGCTTGAATGAATGAAATTGAGTACCTTTGGGGTCACAATAGAGAAATAGAAGAAATGGCAAAAGCAAATACTCCTAACCAAGGCACAGGCACGGGAACGGCAACGCGTGACCGCGTGCGCATCGAGGAACCACGGCGCTACAAGGTGGTTTTTCACAATGACGACTTCACCACGATGGAGTTTGTCACCGAGGTGCTGCGCATCGTGTTCAACAAACCTGCCGACGAAGCGGTCACCCTGATGATGCGCGTGCATCGTGAGGGGCAGGCCGTTGTGGGCATTTACAGCTATGACGTGGCGATGACCAAAGCGTCACAGGCCACCGCTATGGCCCGTCAAGAAGGTTTCCCACTCAACATCACCTGTGAGCCGGAGTAAGGTATCAATCATCACCTCATTAATCATTTAGATAACCATGGAATTTTCAACAGATCTTGAGAATATCATCACCTCGGCAATGATTCTTGCCGACACCTGCCGTAATAAGCTGGTCACTCCAGAGCATCTTCTCCTTGCTGCGCTGGGCGACAAGGCTGTTGTAGCAGCGTTGGAATCGAGCGTTCTTGACCTTCCTATCGAGGATGTGAAAGAACAGTTGCGTGACTATATTGAACGGCAGGAGCATTTTAACGAGGATGATATGCCTCGACAGATGTATGCTTCCCATCAGTATGGCGAGCTCATGATGATGATGGACAAGGCCAGCGAGGCTTCTAATGATACCACGCTTGATGTGCCGTTGCTTTTCAAGTCCATGATTCAGCTTAAAGACTCGTTTGCTGCTAATTGTCTTGCAGTTCTAGTGAATGATGACAAGGATCGGTTTTTCAAACGTCTTGATGATTCTTATGATCTCTCCAAAATTCATAGTGGCGGTGCTCAGGAGGATGATCAGGATGTTGAGATGGAAGACGAGATGGTGGAGGCAGACCCGCAGGAACGTGCACGCCCAACAGCGGGCTCCTGGCGCGATTATGTGCTCTGCATCAACGACCATTTGGCTGACCATAACCCGCTCATCGGTCGTGAGATGGAGCTGGAACGCACCATCCAGGTACTGTGCCGCAAGGACAAGAACAATCCGTTGCACATCGGTGAGCCTGGTGTGGGTAAGACCTCCATTGTCTATGGACTGGCACAGCGCATTGAGGATGGCCATGTGCCTGAGTCATTGCAGGGCGCCCGCATCTACATGCTTGATTTGGGGTCACTCATTGCCGGCACGCAGTACCGTGGTGACTTTGAGAAGCGTCTCAAGACCGTCATGAAGGGCATCGCTGCCGAAAAGAATGCCATCCTCTATATCGACGAGATCCACAATATTGTGGGTGCCGGACAGACAGGCGAGGGCTCGATGGATGCCAGCAACCTGCTGAAACCTTATCTGGAGGGTGGGAGAGTGCGCTTCATCGGGTCAACCACCTACGAGGAATACAACCGTTATATCATGCGCAACAAGGGATTGATGCGCCGTTTCCAGCAGGTGGCCATCGATGAGCCGAGCGTGGAGGAAACCTTAAAGATTGTGCAAATGCTCAAGGAAGGCTATGAGCAGTTCCATCAGGTGAAATATGATGATGATGCTCTGGAACTGGCGGTAAAAGGCAGCGCTCGGCACATCACCGACCGCTATTTGCCCGACAAGGCCATCGACCTGATTGATGAGGCGGGAGCGTGGGTACAGATGAACCGTAAATCCGAGGAAGGTGAGACCCATGTGGATAAAGCGCTCATTGCCAGTGTGCTGGCACGTATCGCCAAGGTGGAGTCTTTGACGATGGACGAGAGTGATAATGATCGCCTTGAAAGCCTGGAGACGTGCATCAAGGGTAAGATTTATGGCCAAGACACCGCTGTCAAGCAAATTGTGGAGGCAGTGCAGATGTCTAAGGCTGGCCTGATTGACGAGAACAAGCCGCTGGCCTCGTTGCTCTTCGTGGGACCTACCGGTGTCGGAAAAACCGAGGTGGCACGTGTGTTGGCTAAGGAGCTGGGCGTTGAGTTGGTGCGCTTCGACATGAGTGAATATGTGGAGAAACACACTGTCGCTAAGCTGATTGGCTCGCCGGCGGGCTACGTGGGTTATGATGACGGTGGTCTGTTGACCGATGCTGTGCGCAAGCATCCCGATTGCGTGCTGCTGCTCGACGAGATCGAAAAAGCCCACGATGATGTATTCAACCTGTTGCTGCAAGTGATGGATTACGGCACTTTGAGCGACAATAAGGGGCGAAAAGCCGTGTTCCGCAATGTGGTGCTTATCATGACCAGCAATGCCGGTGCCCAATTTGCACATCAGGCTTCTGTCGGCTTTGCTTCGACGGTAACCGCCGGTCAGGCGATGCTCAAGCAGGTGAAAAAGACTTTCAAGCCCGAATTTATCAACCGCTTGTCGTCGATCGTCGTGTTCAACGACATGGACCACACGATGGCAAGCATGATTCTGGACAAGAAACTGCGCGAACTGCAGGAGATGCTTGACAGCAAGCACGTGACGCTCACGCTGGGAGAGAAGGCCCGTGAGCAGTTGCTCAAGGAGGGTTACAGTCAGGAATATGGTGCCCGCGAGATGGATCGTGTCATTCACAACCGTCTCAAAACCAGATTGGTGCATGAAATCCTGTTTGGCTCGCTAAAGCAGGGAGGCGAGTATGTCATCAACGAGTTGGAGCAAGAGATAGGGTAGAGGAGGAACTATGGTATTTGAACTCACTGACGATATCGTGTTTCCCGATCCCCGCATGGGAGAGGAAGATGGATTGCTGGCCGTGGGCGGTGACCTGAGCGAAGAGCGCCTGCTGCTGGCTTACAGCTACGGCATTTTCCCGTGGTTCTCGTTCCGTGATTGGGAGCATCCCGCATGGTACTGTCCCATGCAGCGTTTTGTGATTTTCCCCGAGGAGATCCACATTTCCCATTCGATGCACACTTTGATGAACAAGCATGAATACACGGTGACGTTTAACCGCGATTTTGACAGCGTGATTGAGGGCTGTAGTCAGGTTAATGACCGCTATAACCAGAAAGGTGCATGGCTGGGCGAGGAAATGATGAAGGCTTACCGCTACTTGAACCGCAGGGGTTATGCCGTGAGTGTCGAGACGTGGAACAGCAATGGGGAACTGGCTGGCGGCCTATATGGTGTGGCCATGGGCGATTGCTTCATTGGCGAAAGCATGTTCTCCCGTGAGCCCAACGCTTCAAAACTCGCTCTCATTGACCTGGCAAAATTCATGCAACGCATCGGCGGCAAGATGATTGATTGCCAGCTTGAGACGTCGCATCTCAAGTCGATGGGAGGCCGTTTTATCCCATATGCTGAATACCTGGAAATCCTGAATCCTGGCGCGCTGGAACTACTAGATGCTCAATAGCTATATAATTATCAATCAATTTGTTGATTTATAAATTTAAAAGCAATACTTTAATAAAATTACTAAAAACAGGCTGTTTATAGAGAAAACAGCCTGTTTTTGTCTCTGAAAATGCTACATAATTCATATATATTTGTCAATATTAAAAATTTGTATATTAATCTATTATCATGTATAAATTAAATTGATACTTTAATTATATAAAAATGGCGCTATTATGTTGAAAATGCCTGTTTTTTTATGGCTGCCAGTTATGGCCCGTCTTTCACCGTGACGGGCTTCATGATGGGTATAGATTGCGTTGCCGTTCGATGGGTTTTCTAGCCCTAGGGCTTAGGTTTTCATGAAGTGACGTGTAGTACTTTTCCAGCTTTTCCGGTGTTCTTGTTATCTTGTGAATCCTATCAAGGTTGCCCGTCACACATCAATGTCACCTATATATTTTATATAATGTGGCTGTGTCATCATTCTAGCCTATAATAATGTCCGTGCTGCGCACGGAGAAATTAAACAAAATTATTAATAAAATTAAATGAAAATACTGTCTTGCTTAATTTCTCGGCCGCTAGGCCGATCATAGTTTCGGCATGAATTATGACATACCCTCTTTATATTATATATAATGTGTAGTTGAGGATGCATGCTGGGGACGGTTTGGGTTCCTGGGCCAGAGAGTGGCCGGATGTCTCTTTTATGCACTTATCCTAATTGATAGGGAAGAAATGGTAAAACCGATAATTGATAAAGAAATTTGGTTGTTATATGGTCAAATAAAGTTAAATAATGTTAAGTTTGAATAACTTTTGCAGTTCGTGAGGGTATCTGATAATCAGGCATTTAGATAAATTATATTGCTGTTCAAGGGGTTAAATTGGGCTGTAAAACGACATTATATATAAAACAAAATGGGCTAAAAATTTGCCCATTACGGAAATTGTTTGTAATTTTGCAACGCTTTTTTGCGCCACAAGGCACGAAAACAGCCTCTAAACGCTTGATAGCGTGGGTAGTTAAGGGTCGTTTGACGCAGGAAGCAAACTGAAAAATATTTGTCAAATTAATTAAAAACTAAACAAAACACTAAGATGCCTACTATTCAGCAATTAGTAAGAAAAGGCCGCACTGCGCTGGAATCTGCCAGCAAATCGCCCGCTCTGGACTCATGCCCTCAGCGTCGCGGTGTATGTGTTCGTGTTTACACGACCACGCCTAAGAAGCCGAATTCGGCTATGCGCAAGGTTGCCCGTGTCCG
>JAEEGL017084727.1_pt1 | contig 10568 bp, 9 predicted proteins | sample 9134231 | NCBI WGS metagenome assembly JAEEGL01 (sample SAMN16246548, study PRJNA631951) | gut metagenome | biome: gut microbiome; feature: rumen; material: fiber-attached | host: Bos | place: Iran: Karaj | collected 2018-10
GAGAACTATGTATGTGTTCAGATGCTTTTCTATAAAGCACTGGGGCATAGCAGTCTTTTTGACAAACCCAAGCAGGGTGAAGCAAGGCTGATAGCGAACATCATGGATAACATCCCGGGATGGAAACGAGTATCGAGTCATGACTTCTTTGACTATGGCAAGCAGCGTGGATGGGTCAGAGAAGGCGCTCCGCTGGAGGTCACAGATCCTGATGGCTTTATGCCGGTTCCTGAACAGATGGAGATTCCCTTCACCTGACAGGATAAACTGATAAACCGATAAACTGATAAAAATAAAAGTATTTTGTAACTGTAATAATTGAAAATTTTTTTAGAACCGGTTTATGGGAGTGAGTTTATCACCTTCCTGCCGGCTCTTTTCAATGGAGGGGAATAACAATATGGAAAAGAGATTATTGAATATTGAAGAGTTTTGCCAGTATATGGGAATTGGCAAGACTAAGGCAAGAGAATTGCTACGTGGTCGGAACGGATTTGGGGTACAGATTGGCAACAGATGGTACGCCGACAAGAACAAGTTGGACAAGTGGATTGACAGAAACGCAGCGTAAAAATGAATTGAGACAAAGGGAGCCTACTGCTATACTTTATATAGTTGTAGGCTCCCATTTTGATCTCACGAAAGGAGATAGAATGGGAAAGTCATTAAATGGTAAAGAACTGGGTAAGGGTATTACCCAGAGAAAGGATGGTTTATATCAGGCTCGCTTTACAAATCGCTTTGGTAAAAGGCAGACGATATATGCTAATACAGTCACAGAGATAACAAAAAAGCTACGAGATGAGCAATACGAGGATGAGAAGCAGATCAACGTTGTAACCAGCACTATTACTCTTGACGAGTGGTACGATAAGTGGATTACTACCTGCAAGAAGCACTGCAGAGATACAACAATCAGAACTTACGGAGTTATTTACAACAGATTAAGAGCTGATCTTGGATGGAGAAAGCTAAATAAACTGAATCTTGTAATACTACAGGATGCATTTAACAAGCTTGAGACGGATAATATGCGCGATGATTGCAAGAGTGTTCTTATAGATATGCTCAATCGTGCGGTAGAAACAGACCTTCTCGTGAAGAACGTGGCTTTTGGCATAAACACCACTATTGATAATGATGAGAAGGCAGAAAAGAGAATTCTTTCAGATGAAGAGATTTCACTTCTTCTAGACAGCACAGATGGAGACCAGATGCATAACTTCTTTGTTGTGGCGCTGGGGACGGGAATGAGAATGGGTGAAATACTCGGATTAAACTGGGATTGTGTTCATTTTGACACTGGCATGGTAGAGATAAACAAAACTCTATGCTATCTGCCTAATGGTGGAGTTGGTATTTATGAGTTTCATCCTCCAAAGACCAGGGTGGGGAAGAGAAGCATACCGATGACGTCTGCTGTTAAAGAGGCACTTCTTAAACAGAAGAAATGGAAAGAGCGTGTTGCAATCAGGCATAATCCTAGGCCCGGAATGGAAGATCTGGTTTTCTGCAGTAAGACCAACAATCCGATCAATGAAGCAAATATACGAGGATCCATACGTTATATTGTTGACAAAATCAATCGTGAGAATCCTGGCTTGAATTTTGCGCCGTTTACGCCACATGGACTTAGGCATACCTTTGCGACCAAAGCTATTGCAAGAGGAATGCAACCCAAGGTTCTTCAGAAGATTCTGGGTCACAATTCTCTTCAGATGACTATGGATCTTTACTGTCATGTCGAGGACGATACTCTCACTGAAGCAATGGCGCTCATGGAGAAAGTGGTGTAAAAGTGGTGTAGTAGAACAGATGGTAGATGAAGAAAGCGAGTATTTAAGCCATATTATGAGTAAACATCTTAAATTCGTGATCTTCCAGGTGGTTGATGAGATGTAAGAGCACGAGATGTATCGGGGTGGCTGGGAAAAAATAAGCAGATACCTTCAAAAGTGAGGGTATCTGCTTTATTATGATTCGTGTTTTGTCGGACAAATCATTTCATTCCCAGAATAACTCGTCCAGTGTTTTGTCCAAAGCCTTGCATATGGCTATGCACAGGTTGATGGTAGGGTTGTAGTCACCCTTCTCGATGGCGCTTATGGTCTGCCTTGATACGCCGCAGATTGTGGCGAGCTGATCTTGTGAGAGATCCTTGCCGGCCCGCGCCGCTTTCAGTCTTAGATTCTTCATGATCAGTCCTCCTCGTGGTGTCCAAGGTCAAGACACTTTTTAATAAGCGCTGCAACACCTATAATAGCCATCCATATAAGAACCATAAGGTTCAGTATGGGCAGGGAGTCAAATCCCTGTGTGGTTACCCTGCCATTCGCGAAAGCCGCAGCTACCGGGATGATATTAAGGATGACAGCCACTGCAATGATTATGTAGTAGCGCTTGTGGTTATTATTAAGACCCCAATATACGTCGTTCCATATACTATGTACGCAAAGAACCAGGCAGGCCGCCAGTATCACTATCATGTGGATGAGGTACTCCTCTACCGGGAAGATGAATCCGGACATCTTGACCAGCATGAAGATCACTTCAAGGGCAAGCATGGTGTAAAAACTGTATTTATATCCCTTCCCCTTTATGGCTTCCTGCCTCTCGTCGTACTGTGTTTTGATGCGGTTGTCTTTATTCGCGAATTTAAAAAGTATGACACTGATCACAAGTCCGACCATTATTCCAAATGCGATTCCAACAGATGCTTTTTCACTCATGATAATTCCCTCCTAAAAATAAAATTTATATGTATCTTAGAGTCGTCCCTAGCTTCTCTATATGAATAACGTATCATCATGATGGAATAATGTCAAGTATATTTTACAAAAATATATTCACAGTAGAATATTTCATATCTCAAATTGCTTTTGCGGACCTTGCAAAGGGCTTATAGCTGACATATGCAGTAGCAGGAAGCAATAAGCTTAGGCGTCTTTTGAATATAAGACTGCTGTTCCCAAAAAAAACATCTCAACAATTCGGGATTTTTGTAGTATATTATTATAGGTTTATAATGTACTATTTCAAAAATGTTTATGGAAAGATGCTGGGAGGCATTATAAGTGAAATTTAGAAGAGTTGCTAATATATTGATCGCTGTCTGCGCTGCGGCATCGTTCTGCGGATGTGCTTCTTCCGGGCAGCAGCAGACCCAACAGATAAAATTTGAGTCTTTGGAGCCTGAAACAAAGGATGAGAGCAGTGCACTTTCAATCGCTGACATCTCTGTCGCTGAAGCTGTCAGTGAATCTGGGGATTCAGACCAGGAAGAGAGCAAAGAAGCTGAAGAGTCCGGGGATGCAAAAGACGAAGGGCAGCCTGTATCTGATGGTGATCAGAACGCGGAATCCGCGAATACTGTAATTGCTGAGAATGGACAGGCACAGGACACCGGTGATGGTTCTTCATCGGAATCGACGCAGGAGGTTTCTGTTACACCCGTTTCAACTGCGGCACCCTCAACACCTGTTTATGAGAGCGAGACACTCACTGCTCTTGAAAATATGCACTATACCGAAGAACAGATGCAGCAGATAATAAACTTTTATGACGGAGCGGTCTTTGCCGGTGATTCCGTAATGCTTGGATTTACCAAATATGCCGGCAAGAGCGATGATCCGCTTCTTAAGCAGTTTAAGTTTTTGACTGCGGGATCCCTTTCGCTTCACAACTCATTTTGGGAGGTGAGTGACAAGAGCGTGCACCCTCTTTATCAGGGAGCGCAGCATCCAATCTGGGAATCAATGCAGATGATGGGAGCAAATAAGGCATTTCTGTTCTTTGGCATCAACGATGTTGTCTATGATATGGATGAGTCTGTTTCCCTGTATTCACAGCTGGTCGATAAAATAAGGGAGTTTAATCCCGGCATGGATATCACGGTTATCAGTGCTACTTATACACTTAAGGACATGGGCAAGAACAAGCTCAACAATACCAATCTCGCTGAGTTTAACAGACGTGTTCAGGCTCTTGCATCAGAAAGCGGCTGGGGATATATTGATATGGCAAATGTCCTCTCAGACGGTCAGGGGAATCTGGCGCCTGAGTACTGCAGCGATGGGTTCCTCCATGAGAATCCCAAAGCCTATGATGTGTGGACCAAGATGCTTATAAGATATGGAGCAGACAGGCTTGGGCTTGAGGAGACTCCTGTAGAGACTTTGCCCGAGGCGTCTTCGGAAAACGCGCAGGAGCCTTTGGCCGATCAGACGCAGGCACCTGCAACTGAACAGTGAGAAAAGAGGTTAAAATGAAAAAGTTAAAATTATTGATAGTTTCCGGTGTTTTAATGGCAATGATGCTTGGACTGGCAGGATGCGGTGACAGTGCGGAACAGAGCGCCGGCACAGAGGAAGTCGCAGCAGAGGGAGCAACACCCCTTAAGGCTTCAGAGATCTATGACAAGATAAAGTCTTCTTATGAACTTCCTGAGATGTATGAGGCAGATGCTGACTGGCTTATGAATTATTACGGCATTGACGCAGGTCTGCTTTCCGACTATGTTTTCGCAGAGGCTGATGAGGTTCATGCCGACAGGGTTATCATTTTATCAGTGGCTGATGAGAAAGACATGTCTTCAGTTGAGGAGAAGCTCGGCGCAGTTCTTGGACAGCTCAGTTCACCCGAGATGCTTGCCTATCTGCCGGATCAGGCAGATACCATTAAGGCCGCAAGCGTCAAAAAACAGGGAAATACCCTTTATCTTGTTATTTCTCCCGATGCGGCCGGAATCGAGAAAATTATTAAGGACGGTCTTTTAGGGAAGTAAGAGAGCAGTAGTTTATGGTTTTCAGCAGTCTGACGTTTCTGGTATTTTTTTTACCGGCATTTTTAATCCTATATTATGTATTACCCGGCAGGGCGAAAAATCTCGTCCTGCTTTGTTTTAGTCTTGTTTTCTATGCATGGGGAGAGCCGATATATATACTTCTTATGCTGTTGTCATCCTTTGTGGATTACGTCGATGGGCGTCTTCAGGAAAAATACAGTGAAGATAAGTTTAAAAAGCGGCTCTTTCTCATATTGGCACTCACAATAAATCTTTCGCTTCTTGCATATTTTAAATACGCAGACTTTGCGGTCGGCATCTGGAACGGACTTACGCCGTTTGATGTAAGTCTCCCCGGTGTTGCGCTTCCTGTCGGGATAAGCTTCTATACTTTCCAGACTATCAGTTATTCCATCGATGTCTATAGAGGGAAGATAAAGGCAGAGCACAATTATCTGGATTACCTCACCTATGTCTCGATGTTTCCGCAGCTAATCGCAGGACCGATCGTCCGTTTTTCTGTGGTTCAGGAAGAAATACATAAAAGAAGCATCACTGAGAGCGGGTTCGTCACCGGAATGAAGCGATTTATAATGGGGCTTTTAAGGAAGGTTCTTATCGCGAATCAGATAGGTGCGCTGTTTGACATGATACGGTCAGCAGACGACATTTCAATAGTCACAGCATGGCTCGGTCTGCTGTGCTTTACCCTCCAGCTCTACTTTGATTTCAGTGCCTACAGCGATATGGCTATCGGTCTGGGGCTTATGCTGGGATTCCATTTTCCCGAGAACTTCGTATATCCATTAAGTGCGGTTACGATGACTGATTTCTGGCACCGGTGGCATATCTCACTGTCAACATGGTTTCGGGACTATGTGTATATCCCTTTTGGAGGAAACCGCCGTGGAAGAGCAAAGCAGCTCAGGAATGTATTTGTAGTATGGTTCCTGACCGGACTGTGGCACGGCGCAGCCTGGAACTTCGTGATGTGGGGACTGTACCACGGAATCCTTCTCACATGTGAGAAATTCTTCTGGGGCAAAAAGCTTGAGAAGCTTCCAGGGGTCATCAGGCACCTTTACGCGATAGTGCTTGTGGTATTCGGATTCGGCATCTTTACTTTTGATGACCTCGGCGAGATGGGACATTACTTTTCAAAACTGATAGGTCTTCCGGGAAATGCCTTCTTTGGAAATGAGTTTTTGTGGTATACAGGGAACTATCTCCCTGTTCTTGTTGCTGCGCTCGTCCTCTCATTTCCGGTGTACCCGTGGCTTTTGGAGAAGCTTGAAGGAAAGAGCACATATGTCAGATCCGCCGTGAAGGGACTTGGTGCACTGCTCATGGCTGCGCTCTTTGTACTTGCAATGTCGAGCCTTGTGCGTGATACCTACAACCCATTTTTATATTTCAGATTCTGAGCAGGATATTTGGATGGAAGAACATAATCTCAATGAAAAACAGAATAAGATATCGTTATCGGACAGGTGCGTGGTGTACATAGTTTGTGCCATGATCCTTGTATTTGTGCTCGCCTTTTTTGTGTCGGATAAAAAGACTTTTTCAGAAAATGAGAACAGGACTCTTGCCAAGGTGCCGCTGCCAAGCTTTGAAAACATAAAAAGCGGGGCATTTACCAGCGGCATTGAGACATATATTGCCGATCATTTTCCCATGAGAGATGGATTCCTTAGTCTGATGACAGAGGCGGAGCGATACAGCGGGAGAAAAGAGATAAACAAGGTGTACATCGCTGATGATGGCTCGCTTGTCGAAGTTTATAAGACTCCTGTGAATACACAAAAGCAGATAACACAGTTTACTAAGCTCTCGGAAAACGTGGAAAGCGCAAGATGTATGCTGATGATGGTTCCGACTGCCGTTGAGGTGTATTCGGACAGGCTCCCAAAGAATGCGCAGTATGACAATCTGCAGCAAAAGACGATCGATCATATCTACAGCTCTGTGCCGTCAGGTCTTGTAACGATAGATGTCTCGACCCGGCTTAAGGCTCTTTCCGGTGATCCGATGAGTGAAAGGATGTATTACCGCACCGACCATCACTGGACAACCTACGGAGCTTATGCCGGCTATGAAGCTTTCTGCGACGCGGCGGGAATAAAGAAGATTCCTCTTTCCGATTATGAAAAAGAGGTCGTCTCGGATAATTTTAAAGGAACGGTTTATTCCAAATTAAATGATCCGCATTTTGGAGACGATGAGATCATTTCTTATAAACATCCGGACTGGAAACTTAACGTGACATACGAGGACACAGGGGAGGTGTCTGATACTCCCTACAATGCTGAGTATCTTTCGCAGAAGGATCAGTACTCATATTTTTTAAACAACATCCATCCCCTGGTGACGATCACCAATGACGCCGTTGACGGCGGGGCTTTAGCCATAGTAAAAGACAGCTATGCCAACAGCATGATACCGTTTCTTTTGCAGAACTATCACACGGTTTATGTGTTTGATACAAGATATTACAAGGGTGGTCCCTCGAAGTTTATCAATGAGCATAAAGACATTTCGGATGTGCTCATCCTCTACAACATGAATACGATTGACAACGACATGGGTATAGGAGGGATCTTCTGAGAAATACTGGTCAAAAAGATATTTGTTGTGCAAAAGAAAATTGTGCAATGCGGGATTTGGTGCTAATATAGGTAAAAACCTATTGATGAGAGGACAGTATGACAGATTACAGCATGTTATCAGAACAGATCAGATCTCTTTCCGAGGATGAACCGAATTTCATCCCGGTGTTTTCCAATGCATCAGCTCTTTTATATGAGAACATGGAAGACCTGAACTGGGCAGGATTTTACATTATGAATAAGGGCTCACTGATGCTGGGACCATTCCAGGGCAAGGTTGCCTGCATAAGGATTGAGGTCGGCAAGGGCGTATGCGGCACGGCAGTGCAGGAGGATAAAACCCAGCTTGTAAAAGATGTACATGAATTTCCCGGGCACATCGCCTGCGACAGCGCATCCAATTCGGAGTTAGTAGTACCGATTCACAGAGATGGCGAGGTAGTTGCGGTTCTTGATATAGACAGCCCGAGCCTTTCAAGGTTTTCTGAGGACGACAGGGAAGGTCTTGAAGAGTTTGTGAGGGTTTTGGAGGAGACTACGGATCTGGCAGGCATTTCTGCAATCCGGTGAGAGCAATCGAGTCATATGGCGTGAAGATTTTGGCGAAAGAAGGGAAAAATGCGTAAAAAGATTTCTTTTTCAAGTGATTACACCAGGGGAGCGCATCCAAGGATATTAGAGAGGCTTTCAGAGACAAACTTTGAGCAGATAGACGGCTATGGCACTGATGAATACTGCAAAAGCGCAGCAGATAAGATAAAGGAAATATGTGCGTGCCCGGAGGGAGATGTCTTTTTCCTTGTAGGCGGAACTCAGACAAACCAGACAATAATAGATATGCTCCTTAAGCCCTATGAGGGCGTCGTTGCCGCTAAGACCGGTCATATTGCGGCACATGAAGCCGGCGCTATTGAGTTCTCAGGGCATAAGGTCCTTACCATAGGAAACTATGGACAGGAGAAGGACACGCTCAGATTTGGGGATAATATCGGTAAGATCTCTGCATCGGAGCTGGACCGCTTTATTGCGGGCTTTTATGATGATGCAAACCATGAGCACATGGTTTTTCCCGGCGCGGTTTACATCTCTCATCCGACCGAGTATGGCACTCTTTATACCAGGAAGGAACTGAGTGACATATCGGCTGTCTGCAGAAAATACGGGGTACCTCTTTTCCTCGATGGAGCAAGGCTTGGATACGGTCTCATGAGCAAAAGGAGCGATGTGGATATCAGGGATATCGCAGAGCTTGTGGATGTCTTTTACATAGGTGGAACCAAGGTGGGAGCGCTCTTTGGTGAAGCAGTCGTATTTCCAAGGGGAGTTCGCCTGTCTCACCCGGTTCCTGTTATCAAGCAGCACGGCGCGCTTCTGGCGAAGGGGTGGATCCTGGGACTTATGTTTGACACCCTCTTTACTGACAATCTTTACTTTGACATCAGCAAAAATGCGATCGAGATGGCAGATCTGCTCAGGGAAGGTCTTAAAAATAAAGGGTATGAACTTTTTATTGATTCGCCTACCAACCAGCAGTTTATAGTTGTGACGGATGAAAAACTAAAAGAGCTTGATAAGAACATCCGGTACGGCTTCTGGGAAAAGAAGGATGCAGAGCACACAGTGATAAGGCTTGCTACAGACTGGGCTACAAAAAAAGAGGATATCGATGAGCTCATGAAGTATCTGTGAGAAAATATCTTCTTGCAAGATGTAAAAAATAGTTGTAGAATTAACCATTATTTGAATAGAAAAGCTGTGACGAAGACAGTAGGCGGTATATGAAAGCTATAGAGAGCTGACGGATGGTGCAAGTCAGTGCAAGTAGTAACCGATCGAAGATCACTTCCGAGCTGCAGGATTGAAATAACAGTAGATTCTGTCGGGGATCCCTCCGTAAACGGGAAGCGTATTCAACCGGATAAGACCGGCGCGTATGTGTAAATGGGTGGTATAACGAGAGTATATTATTAGCCTCGTCCTTTTTACAGGGCGGGGCTTTTTGCGTGTGAAGCTTCACATGGTGCAGAGAAAGGAGCAGTTATGTACAACAAAGTCGAAACCGATATGAATTTTGTCGGCAGAGAAAAAAAGATCGAGAAGTTCTGGAAAGACGAAGACATATTCCAGAAGAGCGTTGACACAAGGAGCAAGGGTGAGATGTATATGTTCTATGACGGGCCGCCAACCGCTAACGGCAAGCCCCATATCGGACATGTGCTTACCCGTGCCATCAAGGATATGATCCCTAGATACCGCACGATGAAGGGATACACAGTACCCAGGAAAGCCGGCTGGGATACTCACGGACTTCCCGTTGAGCTCGAAGTTGAGAAGATGCTCGGCCTCGACGGCAAGGAACAGATCGAAGAGTACGGAATGGAGCCCTTCATCAAAAAGTGCAAGGAATCCGTATGGAAATACAAGGGAATGTGGGAGGATTTCTCAGGAACTGTCGGTTTCTGGGCAGACATGGATCACCCCTACATCACCTATGATGACAACTTTATTGAGTCCGAGTGGTGGGCTCTTAATGAGATCTGGAAAAAGGGACTTCTCTACAAGGGCTTTAAGGTAGTTCCCTACTGCCCGCGCTGCGGAACCCCTCTTTCATCCCACGAGGTGGCACAGGGCTACAAGACATTAAAGGAGCGCACGGCTGTTGTTCGCTTTAAGGTTGCAGGTGAAGATGCATACTTCCTTGCATGGACAACGACACCCTGGACGCTGCCATCTAACATTGGTTTGTGCGTAAACCCCGATGAGACCTATGTAAAGGTTAAGGCAGCTGACGGATATACATATTACCTGGCACAGGCTCTTGCAGATACTGTTCTTGGCTCTCTTGTTAAGGAAGAGGGAGAAAAGCCTTATGAAGTCCTTGAGACTTTTGTGGGAACAGACCTTGAGCACAAGGAGTATGAGCCACTTTACCAGTGTGCCAAGGATGAAGCTGACAGACAGCACAAGAAGGCATTCTTTATCTACTGTGACAACTACGTAACCATGTCAGATGGTACCGGTATCGTACATATCGCTCCTGCTTTCGGTGAAGATGACGCGCGTGTCGGAAGAAAATACGATGCTCCTCTCGTACAGATGGTTGACAGCGAGGGAAGATTAAAACCCGAGACGCCTTTTGGCGGCATGAGATGCAAGCCCACCCAGAAGGAGATGGA
>JAEEGL010506437.1_pt1 | contig 10567 bp, 11 predicted proteins | sample 9134231 | NCBI WGS metagenome assembly JAEEGL01 (sample SAMN16246548, study PRJNA631951) | gut metagenome | biome: gut microbiome; feature: rumen; material: fiber-attached | host: Bos | place: Iran: Karaj | collected 2018-10
AAATGTGGACATATTGTAATTATCCCTAGACTTGATTTAAATAAAAGAATTAAAAAGGTAATTGGAGGTGAAAATAATGGGGAAAATTAAGTTTGTAAAACATCATTTTCATCCAATTACTTCTTATTTATTATTATCTATTGGTATTGTTGTTTTAAGTGCTATATTAAGTTTATTTAAACTACAAACTAGTTATGAAATGATTAATATTAACACTTTAAAAATTCAACAAATTACATCAGGAGTTACTAATTTATTAAACTTTAATATCATTAAAGATTTAGTTAGTAATGCATTAAAAAACTTTGTTAGTTTTGCACCATTAGGAATGTACTTGGTAGCATCTGTTGGTATAGCTGTATGTGATGCTAGTGGATTTTTAGACGTTTTATTTAAAAAGATTTTTGCTAAAATATCTAATTTTTGGATGACTTTTATTATTATCTTTATAGCTACTATTTCATCACTAATTAATGAAATAGGTTTTGTTATTATGATTCCGATTGCAGCGATTATGTATAAATCAAAGAAAAGGAATCCTTTAGCTGGTGTTATTGCTGCATTTGCAGGAACTGCATTTGGTTATGGAACAAGTATTTTCGTTGGGTCTATTGATAATATTATGATTCCATATACAAGTATTAGTTCAAGACTTGTTGATCCAACATTCCATATTAGTTTAACTTCTAACTTATTTATTATGATTGTTTCATCACTTGTTTTAACTTTAGTAGGAACATTAATTACAGAAAATAAAATTATTCCAAAATTAGGTTTCTTTCATGAAAAACATTATGATGAAACTGGCGAATTAGAAGTAATTGAAGATTTTGATAGACAAATAATTTTAAGTAAAGATTATAAAGAACGTCGTGGTTTTAAATGGGCTGTTATTGTAGGATGTGCTTATGTTCTATTCTTAATATGGTCTTTAATACCTCACCTACCCTTATCGGGATTATTACTTGATTTAAAAGAAACAACATATTTAAAGATGTTGTTTGGTGAGAATTCTTATTTCCAAGATGGATTTACTTTCTTAATATCAATGTTATTCTTAATCTGTGGTATTGCTTATGGTATTGGTTCTAAAAAGTTTGTTAGTGATAAAGACTTTATTACTTCTACTAGTTTAAGTATGAAAAACGTTGGTTATATGATTGGTTTATTCTTTGTAGCTTCCCAATTTATTACTTTATTTAGAACAAGTAATATTGGTAATGTTTTCTTAGGATATATGTCTAATCTATTAAATTCCATTTCATCTTTTGGTGGATTACCTTATTTATTAGTATGTTTAGTTGTCTTTATTCTATCGGATTTCTTTGTAACCGGTGTTGAGACTAAATGGGCTGTTATGGCACCAACTGTTATACCAGTATTAATGAAATCATCTATTTCACCACAATTTGTCCAATTTTCTATGCGTATATGTGATTCATTAACGAATGGTATTAACCCATTATTTGCTTATTTCGTAATCTTTGTTGGTTATATGAATATTTATAATTATTCTAAGAAATCTATATCTATTACGGAGTCTATTAAGTTAATATTACCTTATTTCTGGATTATTTCTTTAACTTGGTTGCTTCTTTTAATTGGTTGGTATATAATAGGCTTGCCAATTGGGCCTAAAGTATTTCCTACTTTATAAAAGGAGGTTATTATGAGTTTAAAAGCTGGGATTGTTGGATTACCAAACGTTGGTAAATCAACCTTATTTAACGCAATTACTAAACAAAATATCTTAGCTGCTAATTATCCATTTGCAACTATTGATCCTAATGTTGGTGTTGTAAACGTTCCCGATGAACGTGTTGATATATTAAATAATATGTACCATCCAGCAAGATTAATTCCCGCTAGTGTGGAATTTACAGATATTGCAGGATTAGTTAAAGGTGCATCTAAAGGAGAAGGACTTGGTAATAAATTTTTATCACACATTAGAGAAACAGATGCTATTTGTGAAGTAGTTCGTTGTTTTGATGATGATAATATTATTCACGTTGAAGGAAAACCAGATCCTATTAGAGATATTGAAATTATTAATCTAGAGTTATCTATTGCTGACTTGGAAATTATCAATAATCGTCTAGATAAAGTTAAAAAGAAAGCTATTGCTTCTAAAGATCCTCAAGACTTATTAGAAGTACAAGCTTTAGAAAAAAGTAAAAATGCTCTTGAAAAGAATATTCCTCTTCGTATGATTAGTTATAGTGACGAAGAAATGAATTTAATTAAATCATTTTGCTTTTTAACAATTAAACCTATTATTTATTTAGCGAATGTTAAAGATGATCATTATAATGATGAAAATAGTTATTATGATACTGTTTGTGATTATGCTATGAAAGAAAATAGTAAAGTTGTTAAAATATGTGCGAAATTAGAAAGTGAATTAGTTGACTATACTCCAGAAGAAAAACAAGAAATGTTTGATATGTTAGGTATTAAATCAAGTGGTCTTGATGAATTAATTCAAAAAACCTACGAATTACTTGGTTTAAGAACGTTTTTCACTGTAGGTAGTGATGAGGTACGTGCTTGGACTTTTAGAGATGGAATGAACGCTAAAGAATGTGCTGGTATAATTCATACTGATTTTGAAAAAGGTTTTATAAGAGCCGAAGTTATTAGTTATGATGATTTAATTAAATATGGTGGTGAAACACAAGTTAAAGAAGCTGGTAAGTTCCGTTTAGAAGGAAAAGATTATTTAATGCAAGATGGCGATATATGTCATTTTAGATTTAATGTTTAAGAGATATAATATCTCTTTTTTTGTTGACAAATTCTAAAAAAAAATTATTATAGTAAGCACGGAGGGTTTATGTTAGACTTAGCAATTGAAGTAAAAAATCAACAACTAGTAGATGGATATGAAAGCCAAATTGAAAAAATAGAATCCGAAATCATCGCTTATACCGACAAAAAGAAAGAAGCTATCGGAAAACTTAGATCAAAAATTAATAATGTCCATATGACAGAAGCATTAATTAATTTAGTAACAAATATTATTAAACATTCTGATGGCGTTAATAGTGAAAATTATAGAATAGATTTGGGAGAATATTATGAAGACTCTGATGAAGATTCAAAATTTAGATTTCCAATAGCTCCAGCATCACTTGAATTTAAAGATGATACAGCTACACTTACTATTAATTATTTTCCGAAACCAACACCAGGTAGATTAACAATAGAAGAAAGGCATAAACCATTTGTTTTAGATAGGTGCAATATTAATTGGAATATAGTAAAGAAGCTATGTGCAGAACAAGGAGTTAAATTAGTAAGAATTACTAAAAAACCTGATGAAGCAGGCTTACAACCTAATACACTTTATAAAGATTTATTAAGAATTACAGTTCCATATAAAAAAAGATAAGAGAGTTTTAACTCTCTTTTATTTTACTTCCTTGATAAGTATCTCTTCTTTGCATTTCTTTATCTATTTCATTTAGAACACCAAATTTTTTTATTAACCATTTTGGTTCTATTAATTCATCGGGATCTGGATCACCCGTAATTCTATTAATTACTATTTCTGGTCTTAATAGTTCTAATTGATCACAAACAATATTAACATACTCTTCTCTTGTTAAAATATGAAATGGTTTTTCTAAGTATAATTCCCCTAAATTCGTGTTTTTTAAGACATGTAGCATATGTATCTTAATACCTTGAATATCGAGTGAATTAACATATTTAACGGTGTTTAACATATCTTCTTTTGTTTCATATGGAAGACCATTAATAATATGCACAATAACGTTAATTCCCCTACTTCGTAATTTTTTAACCATTGTATCAAATTCTTCTAATGTCTCTCCCCTATTAATTAACTTATTAGTTTTTTCATTAATGGTTTGTAGACCTAATTCAATATTAAGAAAGGTCTTTTTATTAAGTTCTTCTAAGTAATTTAGGCATTCATCTGTAATGGAATCCGATCTCGTAGCGATATTTAGCCCTACTACATTATCAAGACTAAGTATTTTTTCATATTTTTCTTTTAATTCATTAACCGGTGCATATGTATTGGTATTAGCTTGGAAATAACCAATATATTTAGTATTATTCCACTTTTTATCCATAATTTGTTTAATATCCATAAATTGTTCTACTAAACTTTTTGTGGGATTTCCAGCGTAATCTCCACTACCTAATTTTGAACAATAAATACACCCACCTACTCCTTTAGTACCATCTTTATTTGGACAAGTAAAACCACCATTTAAACTGATTTTAGCTATTTTACAACCGAATTTATTTTTATAATAGTAATCCAAAGTATGATATCTTTTATTATTATAACTATATTTAAACATTTCTTCCTCTTCTTTATTATATAGTAAATAATAAAAATATAATAATAGTTTACTAGTAAACCAAAATGTAATATTTTTGTCATTTCCTAATTATTATATGTTATAATAAGATAGAGGTATAATATGAAAAAATATCGTATTAAATGGAAAAATGTTTTTATTGCAATTTCTATATTAATAGTTATTATCATTTTAATTATTAATCCTATTAAAATATATAATAAAAATAGGTTAGTGAAGTTAAATTATACTAAAGAATCAGCTTCTTTAATTGTTAAATATGGCTTAGTTAAAGAAACGTTAGATAAAGAGTATAGTGAATTTGTTGATAATCATATTAGTGATAAAGACTTTGACATTAAAAAATATTCAAATTATTTAGAATTAAAGAATACAAGGAATATTGATATGAAATTAATTAATAAATTAATAGAAAAATCTTATTCTAATTCTGATATAAACAGTATATTGTTAAGAGGTAATAATGATAGTATTAGTGCTTTGCTTAATAAAGATAAATACGATAATATATCAGATTACTTAAAATATGATTATGCTAAATTAAAGAATATCGATCGATATATTGAATATAAAGCAAGTAATGTTGTTAGTTATAAAGATTGTGTTATTTATGTTAATTTAAATTTAGATTTAGAACCATATGAAGAAGTAGAGAATGTTAATAAATTTAGTTATACAATGTTAGTTAATAAACATTTTATGTTAGATAGTGATTTCGTACCGGATAATTTAGAGAAAATACCTAGTGAATACGGTTATGTAGAAGCTACAATGGAAAAAGAAGCTTTAGATGCATATATAGAGATGTATAATGCTATGAAGAGTGAAAATAATTTAAGATTATATGCTTCTAATGGTTATCGTAGCTATGAAGATCAAAAGAAAATATATAATCCTAAAAACAGTAATAGTTTTAAAGAAGGTTCATCTGAACATCAAACTGGGTTAGCGATTAGTATATCTTCAAGAGTTACTGATAATTTTGGTAAATCAGAAGAAAAGAAATGGTTAGATAGTAATGCTTATAAATATGGATTTATTTATCGTTTTCCAAATAATAAAGAAGAAATAACTGGTTATAGTGGAGTTATATACCAGTATCGTTATGTAGGTCGTGATGCTGCTAAAGTTATATATAACAATAAGTTAACTTTAGAAGAATATTATGCTATGTATGTTGATATAGAATAGGAGAGGTTATGTATAATTTAGGAGAAGGTTTTAATAGTACAAATAGTAAAAAAGCGAAACCTAGTCAAAATGTTATCTTTGCGGGTAATAAATATCGTTTTTCAGTATTAACCGAAAGATTAATAAGAATAGAGTATAGTGAAACTGGTGAATTTAATGATAATGAAACAGAATTAGTTAAAAATCGTGCTTTTATGATTCCTAAGTTTGAAATAAGGCAAGATGATGTTAACTTTGTTATTGTAACTAGTTATTTCACATTAAATTATCTTAGAGATACACCATTTACAGATAAGTCATTAAATGTAGTAGTAAATGGTACAGAAAAGAAATGGACTATAAGTGATAAAGGTTTTAATAACTTCCATACTATTCCTATGTCTTTAGATGAAAAAACATCAATGCCACCGTTAGAATATGGGTTATTTTCAGAACTTGGTTATGCCGTTATTGATGATAGTAAGTCTTTATGTATGGATGATGCTAGTAACTTTGTCTTTTTAGATAGTAATAATCGTATTGATTTATATTTATTTGTATATAAAGATGATTATAAATTAGCTTTACAAGATTATTTTAAATTAACTGGTTATCCACCATTAATACCTAGATATGCATTGGGTAACTGGTGGAGTAGAGATATTGATTATAATCAAGAAACAGCTATTGATGTTATAAAAAAGTTTCAAAGAGAGAATATTCCCATATCAGTATTATTACTAGATAATGGTTGGAGTAAAGTAGATCAAGTAACTTATCCGGATATGCAAACGAGTTTTTCATTTGATATTAATAAATTCCCGGATGTTGATAAATTTATTAAAGATGTTCATGATTTAAATTGTTATTTAGGTGTTAAAGTAGATATTGCTAAAGGAGCTTATAATTTTGATGATTATTATCCTCAAGCTATTAAATATATTGAAAATAGTAGTGATGGAAAAATAAATATTAATTATTTTGATCCAAGAGTTATGGATATCATGCTTAAATTCTTTGTAAACACTCTTTTCACAAGAAAAATAGATTTACTTTGGAATGATACGCAAACGGAAGATAAGAATCTTTTATTTGTTTTAAATGATTACGTTAGTAAAACTATGAAACAAAATAATAAAAGAGATTTATTCTTATCAAGGAATTCAACTATAGCACCACATCGATATAATATTATTTATTCTGGTAGATTACCGATTGATTGGAAAACTTTGGCTTTATTACCAAAATATAATATGTTAGCAGCACATAATGGTATTAGTTGGGTAAGTCATGATATTGGTGGTAGTATTAATGGTATTGAAGATAGTGATTTATACTTACGTAGTATTCAATTAGGTGTCTTTTCGCCAATCTTGCGTTTCAATGTTGAACGTGGTAAATATTTTAAACGTGAACCTTGGGCTTGGGATGGTGTAACCGAGAAAATCGCTGCTTATTATTTAAGACTACGTCATTTATTAATCCCTTATTTATATAGTGAAGCCTATAAATATTCTCATGATGGTAAATGTTTAATTGAACCTCTTTATATGAATAATCTTGAAATATTTGATGATCCTAATTATTCTTATCAGTATTACTTTGGTGAATCTTTTATGATTTCGCCAATTATCAAACCGGTTGATGAATTAATTAATCGTACAATACAAAAGTTCTATATGCCTGAAGGAGTATGGTATAACTTTAAAACGGGTAAACGTTATTTAGGTAATCATCGTTATGTTGCTTTCTATCATATTGAAGATTATCCTATCTTTGTTAAACAAGGTAGTATAATCCCGATGGACGTTGAAAAAGAATTAGAAAATATTAATGATTTTAATGAAATAGAAATTCAAGTATTCCCAGGTAAATCTAATAATTATAATATGTATGAAGATGCTGGTGATGGTTTTGATTATGAAAATGGTAATTATTGTATAACGAATATTGATTATAACTATCGTAAGAATAATTATACGGTTATTATTCGTCAAACAGAAGGAAATCCAAGTATCTTACCAGAAACTCGTGATTATAAAATTGTCTTCCGTAATACTAAGACAGCTGATAATGTTGTTGTTTATGAAAATCAAGATAAATTAGAATATACAACATCAGAAACAGATAATGACTTTGTTGTTCATGTTAAAGGTGTTCATACTGGTAGTCAGTTTGTTGTTAACTGTTATGGATCTGATATTGAAATAGATGCTTTAATGCTTATTAAAGATGATATCGAAAGTATTTTATCAGAGTTAAAGATAAAGACGACTTTAAAAGATACGATTGCTAGTATTGTCTTTGATGATGAAATACCTCTTGATAAAAAGCGTATTGCAATTAAGAAGTTAAGAAGACAAGGTTTAGATCGAAGAAGTACGAAGATCTTTATTCGTTTACTTGAATATATGGATATGTAATTATGGAAATTTTATTAGAAAATGTTATTTGGTTTGTTATTATCTTTATCGTGATTTTCCTTATGTTTCATTATTATTTAGTGAAAATGGGAATGAAAACTTCAAAGGATAAAGTACCACCACTTGTGGCAATTATTCTTTATCGTCATGAAATAGATATTCATAAGATTAACTATAAACATATGTTATTAGAAATATCTATTTATACAGCTTTAGTATTTGCTTTAGTTACTACAATATGTTTTTATTTCATAAAGAGTTATATATTAGCAGGCTTCGTTATTTTCTTTGTTATTTTAGCATTATGTTTAATGATATATCACCTTATTGGTATTAAATATGAAAAGTTAACAAAGGAAGTAATTGAAGAGAAAAAAGAAGCTAATCACGAGAAGAAAGAAAAAAATCGTAAAAAAATGAAAAAAAATAATTAATTGTTATAATTTTTATGATACAATTTAGATAGAATAGGGTGATATAAATGAAAATTAGTGAATTTTTGTTTGTTTTGAATGAAGATGAGTTAATTAAAAGAATTATCTTTTTAGATCGTTCACTTAAATATCTTCATCAAAATAATTATTACGTTATATCTGATTTCCGTGAATTGGAAATAGTTATTGATGGTGGTAATTTTCATATTAAACCCGATTCTATTAAAGTTAGTATCTTTGATGAAGAAAAAGATGTTAATTCTCAAAAATATGATATTTTAGAGCTTACAGCATTAGAAATATGTGCATTCAATCGTTTTGTTGATGAAATGGATCAATTAAAGTTAATAACTGAATCTGGTTTTATTAATAGTTTATTTATGGAAGATAATTTAAATGTCTTCTTAAGAAATGTTCCTAAAAAGATTCGTAATTATTATCGTAAGATTTATATTAATGGTAATATTAAAGAGTATTTGTGTGATTATTTAGTTAATCATAATGAATTAGTTATTAACAAAAAAGAGGAAAAAGAGTTTAGTCCGTTATATAGAGTTGAACCTAAAAATGCCTTTGCTAATTATATCGTTTTAGTAGCTTTAATAATGAGTATTTTAATGCTTATGGGAGTTATCATTGTCTTTGTTATTAAACCTTAATTATAGAACTAGTAATTTATTACTAGTTTTTTTAATTTATACTTTACTTTTTATATATAATATGGTATTTTAATTGTGCACGAAGGTGTTTTTATTTTGGAAAAAAGGAGAATTTTATGAAAAAGATAAAAAAATTCTTTAGTGAAGTAAAGAAAGAGTTATCTAAAGTTAAATGGCCTACAAAAAAAGATATGATTAAATATTCTATTGCAACTATTGTAATGGTTATCGTATTTGCTGGACTATTCTATGCTGTAGGAGCATTAGTTGCTTTGATACTTAAGTTGGTGTAATTATGGAAGAGAAGAAATGGTATGTTGTTAATACTTATTCTGGACACGAGAATAAGGTTAAAGAAAAATTAGAGATGCGTGCTAATTCCATGGATCTTAAAGATTATATTTTTCGTATAATTGTTCCTGAACAAAAAGTTATTGAAGAAAAAGATGGCGTTACTAAGGAAAAAATGAAGAAAATGTTCCCTGGTTATATCTTAGTAGAAATGGTTATGACTGATGAAGTATGGTTTATCGTTCGTAACACTCCAGGAGTTACAGGATTCATTGGATCAAGTGGTAAAGGTGCTAAACCAACACCATTACAACCATATGAAGTAGATAATATTCTAAATATTATGGGTATGAGTAAAATCGATAATGTTGAAGAACTTAAAGCAGGTGACAAAATTAAAATTGTTGCTGGACCATTCGTTGGCATGGTTGGTACTATCGAATCCCTTGATTTAGAGAATAAAATTGTTAACGCTAACATTGATTTATTTGGTCAAGAAACTTCTGTTGAAGTTGATTTGAATCAAATAGATCGTATTAATTAGTTATAAGTTAAATAGGACTTGATTTTTAACTAAATAAATGTTAATATTTAGTCGCTATATTAATTTATATATAGATTTAGTGGGAGAAAAGAGATAAGTGAAATTTTTCGTGACCACTCGCGAAAACAAAAAATAATATAGGAGGTGTTTTTCGTGGCAAAAGAAGTAATTAAAAAGCTAAAATTAGACATTGAAGCAGGAAAAGCTACACCAGCTCCACCAGTTGGAACTGTTCTAGGCCCTGCCGGAATTAACTTACAAGAATTTTGTACAAAGTATAATGAACAAACAAGAGATAAGATGGGTGATATAGCTCCAGTTGAAATTACTATTTATGATGATAGAAGTTTCGATTTTGTAGTTAAAACTCCACCTACAGGATTCTTAATTAAGAAATATGCAAAACTTAAAAAAGGTTCTGCTAAAGGTCACAACGAAATCGTTGGTAGCCTTAATAAAAATCAACTTAAAGAAATTGCTGAAATTAAATTACCAGATTTAAATGCTAATGATATCGAAGCAGCAATGAAAATTGTTGAAGGTACTGCTCGTAACATGGGCGTAGAAATTAAAGATTAATAAATAATAGAGAAACATAGATTTTCTATGTGGAAGGAAAACACTTATCATTATTTCCGCTATACCACAAGGAGGTATTATGAGAAAAAGAGGAAAAAGATATAACGAA
>JAEEGL010984747.1_pt1 | contig 10567 bp, 10 predicted proteins | sample 9134231 | NCBI WGS metagenome assembly JAEEGL01 (sample SAMN16246548, study PRJNA631951) | gut metagenome | biome: gut microbiome; feature: rumen; material: fiber-attached | host: Bos | place: Iran: Karaj | collected 2018-10
ACAGGATAACTGGCTTTTCGATGACACGATAATGAATAACATCCGTATGGGAAACACTTCTGCTACTGATGAACAGGTTATTGAAGTCTCCAGAGCATCAGGATGTGATGAATTTATCCGTGCTCTCCCTCAGGGCTATGAAACCAAGGTCGGAAGCGGCGGAACGCATCTCTCAGGCGGTGAGCGTCAGAGGATCGCCATTGCAAGAGCAATGCTTAAGAATGCTCCTATCGTTATCCTGGATGAAGCTACCGCTTATATCGATCCTGAAAACGAGGCGTTGATACAGAGAGCCCTTACCGGATTGATCAAGGATAAGACCGTTATCATCATCGCTCACAGACTCTCTACGATAATTGATGCCGACCAGGTAATCCTTGTAAACGACGGTACTGTTGAGTGTACCGGTACCCACAGCGAACTTCTTGAGAAGAGCGATCTTTACAGATCGATGTGGCAGGCACATGTAAGTGAAGGGGGTGCAGCATAATGCTTGAAGCGATAAAAAAGATCATAGCTTTTTCCGGACCGGAAAAGAAAAGGATATACAGGGCGATAATAATCGCTTTCTTCAAATCATTGTTTTCAATGTTCAGGATGGCTGCAATCTATTATGTGCTCCTCGCATTTGAACAGGGTGATAAGACAATGCAGCCTGCATGGACAGCACTTGTCCTCTTAGGAATAAGTATATTGGGACAATTCTTCCTTAAGATGATAGCTGACCTTCAGTCGGTTCACGCAGGATATTTCATGAGTGCTTATAAGCGTCTTGAAATTGCCGAAAGACTTAAGAAAGTTCCGATGGGCTATTTCAATGACAACAATCTTGAGCAGATCACAGGTATAGCCACAACGGTTCTTGATGTTGTTGAGAACCAGGGCGCGAACGTGCTTGTGCTTATCTTAAGCGGCCTTATGAATGCGGTCGTGTTCTTGTTCTGTGTATTGTTCTTTGATTGGAGACTTGGTCTCATCGTGTTTGCAGGAATGACGATCTACATGCTTATCACATCTTCGATGGAAAAGAAGAGCCGTTCGTTATCTCCTATCAGGCAGAAGAACCAGGCCGCTCTCGTATCTAAAGTGCTTGAGAGCCTTCAGGGTATGAGCGTTATCAAATCGTTTAATCTCACAGGAAAGGGCGATGAAGCGCTTAAGAAAGCAATCGATGGTAACCGTGACAGCAACATGGCCATGGAGAGACTGTTTATTCCTTATGCCAGGATCCAGGGAGTTGTTCTGGGAGCCTTTAAAGTCATGATCATGCTCTTTGGTATAGCGATGTTCATCTCCGGAAACATGACGATCACATATGCTCTCATAACGATTATCCTGTCATTCCAGATCTTTGCTGATATCGAACAGACAGGTGCGGGACTTACTGTTCTCAGAGTCGTATCAAGTTCAATTGAAGAAGCCGATAAGGTAAATCTTCTTCCGATTATGGACGAGAACGGAAAAGACTATGCACCTGATAACTACGGAATTGCGCTTAAGAATGTATCTTTTGCCTACGGTGATAATGAGATCCTGAATGACGTAAGTCTCGAAATACCTGAGAACACCATGACAGCCTTTGTTGGTCCCTCAGGAGCCGGAAAGACAACGCTGGCAATGCTTATAGCACGTTTCTGGGATGTTACCGGAGGAAGTATTTCCATCGGAGGAAGAGATGTACGCGAATACACTCTCGAGAGTCTGATGTCCCGTATCAGTGTGGTATTCCAGAATGTATATCTTTTCGCTGATACGATAGAGAACAACATCAAGTTTGGTATGAGCGATGCAAGTCATGAAGATGTTGTAGCAGCAGCGAAAAAAGCCTGCTGTCACGACTTTATCATGTCACTGCCGGACGGATATTCCACAGTAATTGGTGAAGGCGGTGCAACTCTTTCAGGCGGCGAGAAACAGAGAATATCCATTGCAAGAGCGATACTTAAGGATGCGCCTATCATCATCCTTGATGAAGCTACTGCCAATGTCGACCCTGAGAATGAGGATAAACTGACAGCGGCATTTGATGCTCTCACAGACAAGAAAACTGTCATCATGATCGCTCACAGGCTCAAGACTATCCGAAATGCAGATAAGATCGTTGTTATCGAAGGCGGTAAGATCAGCAGCGGAACGCATGATGAATTGATGAGAAGCAATATGCGTTACATTAATTTCATTAAGCTCAGAGAAGAAGCTGCGAACTGGAAGATATAAAGGATCCACAATAAGACATAAGATATCGAAATGTGTCGTTTTCAAACAAAATTTCCGGCATATGTCGAAAATTTTGATAATCCTATTGATTTGGTAGGAATATGCGTTATAATGAATTCATGCCATAAAAACCGATTGAGGTGTCAGAAATAGAGCCCATGTGTTGTTGAAAACGATTCGGGATCTATAACGCGTGTTGAGTAGACAACACTTCTATCTGCCTCGATTGAATGATGTTCTTTAAATTCTTAACATCATATAAGAGTCCGGAGTTAAAAGCTCCGGACTTTTTGTGCATATGGAGTTAGATAAGCCTAACCACGCGTGATAGAATTAGTCAGCAGAAGATGTAAAAACAGAGTGTGAGGTAGCAGATGAATCAACAGAAACAGATTCACAAGTGGCTTATATCGGTAATTTATGAAGATGCTGAGAGAATATTTGCTTCTCAGTCATCTATTTATAACGACTGTGTTGCTTCGCTCGCAGGGAAGACTCCTAATCAATATAAAACCCTGTCAAAAACGATCTTACCGCGTGTTGCATTATATAAAGCTCTAAAGGCTGATAACAAGCTGTCATCACAAGCATATGAGCTGGTCCATAAATATATGGTCGAAGTGATCGGTATGCAAAAGCATAAGAGCACAAAAGTCTTGGAAATCGTGCCGGGTTTTTACAGAGTTTACAGCAGATCATTTCTTAAGATCATGAGAACGACGGATCTTCAGAAGAGTACCCAGTTCGAGGGAAAGGATTATTACGATATAACGATTACTGACTGCCTTTGGCATGACGCATGCAAAGAATTTGGTTGTCCTGAATTGTGTGCTGCTTTTTGTGATGTTGACGATATAACATATGGAAATTTAAAAAAGCTTGGTTTCACAAGGTCACAGACATTAGGCAAAGGCGGAGAATACTGCGACTTCCATTTCTATAAGAAGTGAACTGCATTCAAATTGCGATTGCTGTAAAAAAATAGATTAATCAGACAGAAAAATAACCTCAAATTTTTTATTGACATCTCACTTACAAATTGGTATATTCTTTTGCGGTTAGTTATGACTAACAGATGTAAATGGGGAATAACCGAAGGAAACTTCTAGAAAGGAATCTTCCGATGTTTGACGAGATGGTGGTGAGAAATTGTGCACCTACTCTTGCGGGCATAAAGGTAGGCAGTCTGTTCAACTGTATGGGACAGACTAATGAATACACTTTGGAACATGTCCGTTCGCTCAACATCAGACTCCGTCCTTACGGTGTGCGTCTTATTCCAGTATGTTCTGACAATAAGCCGTCGCTGGTCTATATGTACCGTCCGGAGAAACTTAGGAAATACTTCATGGAAGAGGACGTAAAAGAACTTCTTTCCGAATACGGTTATGAAGCTGAAGATCTGGAAGGCTGCGTAAAGCTTCTTATTAATAAGCTTTTCGAATCTGACGAATTCCCGCATGAGATTGGTTTGTTCCTTGGTTATCCGTCAGAGGATGTCAGAGGCTTTATTGAGAACCATGCCTGCGATTCCAAGTGTATCGGATGCTGGAAGGTATACGGCAATGTTGATGAAGCGAAAAAGCGTTTCGCACTTTACAACAAATGCACTTCTATCTACTGCAGAAGACTTAAGGAAGGCAGCACCATAGAAAAGTTAACAACGGCGTGCTGAGCGCCATAGAAAGGAAATTACATAAATGAAAACAGCAGTTGTTTTTTGGAGTGGTACAGGCAATACAGAGGCTATGGCTAATGCAGTAGCTGATGGTATGAAGGAGAGGGGCGCAGAGGTTTCTGTTCTTGGTCCTTCTGAGTTTACAGCAGATAAATTTGCTGAATTTGATGCAGTTGCATTCGGTTGTCCTGCAATGGGTAACGAAGTTCTTGAAGAGAGCGAGTTCGATCCGATGTTCACAGGTATTGAAGGTTCTCTTTCCGGCAAGAAGATTGCACTCTTCGGTTCATTCGGATGGGGCGACGGCGAGTGGATGAGAAACTGGGAAGACCGCTGCAAGGCAGCAGGTGCAAATCTCGTTTGCGAGAGCGTAATGGTAAATGATGCGCCGGATTCTGACGGCGTTGAGAGCTGCAAGAAGTTAGGCGCAGCACTCGCATCTTAATAAATCTCAGGTCAGGCAACTGATCAGAACTGGAGTAAAAATGAGTTACAGAATCGTACTTATAAGACACGGCGAATCTGAATGGAACAAGGCTAACCTTTTCACAGGCTGGACTGATGTTGATCTCTCGGATGCCGGAAGAGAAGAAGCAAAGAACGGCGGAAAACTTCTTAAGGAAGAGGGAATCTCTTTTGATGTATGCTTTACATCTGTTCTTAAGAGAGCTATTCATACGGCAAATCTTGTTCTCGACGAGATGGATGAGATCTATATTCCCCAGATCAAGTCTTGGAAGCTTAATGAACGTCACTATGGTGCTCTGCAGGGCTTAAACAAGTCTGAGACAGCCGAGAAATACGGAGAGGATCAGGTAAAGATCTGGAGACGTTCTTTCGATGTTAAACCTCCGGCATTAGAAGAGGATGACGATAGAAATCCTGCTAAGCAGCCCGCTTACAAATTTGTCGACAAGTATTTCCTGCCTTTGACAGAGAGTCTCGAGACAACGATCGAGAGAGTTATTCCTTATTATCTCGAGACCATCGTTCCTGAGATCCGTGCAGGAAAGAGTGTTCTTATCGCTGCACACGGAAACTCTTTAAGAGCTCTCGTTAAGTATCTCGATAACATCTCTGATGAAGATATCTTAGGTCTTAATATTCCCACGGGAACACCTCTCGTTTATGAGCTCGGTGATGACTTCAAAGCAATAAGCCACAGATATCTTGGAGACCAGTCTGCTATTGAAGCGAAAATGAAAGCAGTTGCAAATCAGGGCGCTAAAAAGGCGAACTGAAATAATAAAAATCTCATTTGAGATGAAGGAGATCAACATGAACTTTTTGGAAATCGTAAATGTCTACGGAAGAGCAATTCTCGACTCAAGAGGAAACCCTACAGTTGAAGCAGAGGTAACTCTCTATGACGGTACAGTCGGCAGAGGCACGGCTCCCAGCGGCGCTTCTACAGGTGAATTTGAAGCGTTAGAGCTCCGTGACGGTGACAAGACAAGATATCTCGGAAAGGGCGTTAACAAGGCTGTCGAGAATATCAATACAGTTATCAATGATGCAATCACAGGTCTTGATGCTTCAGATATCTATGCAGTAGATAAGGCAATGATCGAAGCAGACGGAACAAAGGATAAGTCCAATCTCGGTGCTAACGCAATCCTTGCTGTATCTATTGCTACTGCAAGAGCAGCAGCTACAGCACTTGATATCCCGCTCTACAGATTCTTAGGCGGTGTACAGGCTACTAAACTTCCTGTTCCTATGATGAACATCTTAAACGGCGGTGCTCACGCAGACAGCGCTGTTGATACACAGGAATTCATGATCATGCCTGTAGGCGCTCCTTCTTTCAGCGAGGGCCTCAGATGGTGTGCAGAAGTGTTCCACACATTAAAGAAGCTCATCAAGGAAATGGGCGACGTTACAGCTGTAGGTGATGAGGGCGGTTTTGCTCCCAACAAGCTCGACAGTGACGAAGCTGCTATTGAGAAGATCCTTGAAGCTATTAAGGCTGCAGGTTATGAGCCCGGCAAGGATTTCATGATCGCTATGGATGCTGCATCTTCCGAGTGGAAGAGTGAGAAGGGCAAGGGCTTCTATCATCAGCCCAAGTCTGGAAAGGATTTCACATCAGACGAACTCATCGCTCACTGGGAATCCCTTGTTGATAAGTATCCTATCATCTCCATCGAGGACGGCCTTGATGAGGAAGACTGGGAAGGCTGGCAGAAGATGACAGCTAAGATCGGCAATAAGGTCCAGCTCGTAGGCGATGATCTTTTCGTAACCAACACAGAAAGACTCTCAAAGGGAATCGCACTTGGTGCAGGCAACTCCATTCTTATTAAGCTCAACCAGATCGGTTCTGTATCTGAGACATTGGAAGCAATCAAGATGGCTCACAAAGCAGGCTATACAGCAATCTCTTCACACAGATCAGGTGAGACTGAAGATACAACTATCGCGGATCTCGCTGTTGCTCTTAACACTTGCCAGATCAAGACAGGTGCTCCGAGCCGTTCCGAGAGAGTTGCTAAATACAACCAGCTTTTGAGGATCGAAGAAGAATTAGGCGACGCTGCAGATTATCCGCAGATGGGCGCATTTAACGTTAAGAAATGATTTCTCCTCTGTTTATACATCATGTCTAGGGAGGACTGCCGTTGGATGTATCGGCAGTCCTTCTTCCCATTTAGTTTATAGGAGGTTTTATGCGTCTTAGAGAATCAGGTGAAATGTATCTTGAGACTGTACTTCTGCTCTCCGAGAGAGTCGAGCATGTGCGTTCTCTGGACGTTGCTAATCATTTAGGTTTTTCGAAGCCGAGCGTCAGCCGTGCCGTAGGAAAACTTAAGAGTGAAAACTACATTAATATCGATCAGCAGGGATATATTACTCTCACTGATAAAGGGGAGAGCATCGCCCGGAAGATCCTGGAAAAACGCAAGGTATTAAAAGACCTGATTATGTCTTGGGGTGTTGACGAAAAGACAGCAGCTGCAGATGCCTGCAAGATCGAGCATGTATTAAGTGATGAAGCTTTCGAAGCAATTAAGAAAAACAAAGAATTGAACATTTAAGTTTCCATTTGTTTAATAAGTGGTATAATCGCTTGGTTTGGGATAACCCCAAACCGACTATATTTCTTAATTTTGGAGAAAGAATATGAAAAAGACAAAGATTTGTGCTCTGGCTTTAAGCGCCTGCCTTGCATTAGGCGTTTTTACAGCATGCGGTAACACAAATGCTACTACAACAGCAGCAGAGAGCACTACAGAAGGTACAACAACAGAAGATACAACGGCTGCAGAGTCTTCCGAAGCAACAGAGTCCTCTGAGGAAAACGTAGAAAAGATCGTATTCTCCGGCGACGAACTGAAGAATGCGAACAAATTCGTCTCAGATTTTACAAAGATCTATTTTGCTGACTACAACTCAGAGACAGCAACACTTGAGCAGTATTTGAACTTCGCTCACATCCATTTCAAGGTCGATGACCAGGATAAGATCAAGTATGAGACAAAGGACGATACAGCTTTTGAGACATTTACTTATCAGGATGCTGTAATCGCTGTAGGCATGTATTTTGCAGCACCTGTAAAAGAAGATGACTGCAAGAATCTTCCTGCTCCTTCAAAGGACAATTACGGTCCCTGCTATGAAGACGGCAAGATCTGGTTCCAGGCAGCAGACGGTGAGAGCTACAGCTCAATCGGTGTCGTAGATTACGCACTTAATACAGGTGACGGCAATCTCACACTTGTTTTCACAATCTACCAGATCAAGTGGGAAGTTTATAACGAACTTAGCTTTGACGAACTCAAGAAGTACTATGAGCTCACACCTGAGCAGGCAGCATCTGACGACACACTCGAGAAGGTCGGAACAGGTACAGCTTATGTCGGCGTAAGCCAGTCTGGCGGTTATTACCTCAAGGACTATAAGACACAGAAGTAAGAAAATTACTTGATTATGATCAGAGGGTGCTTTAACGGCACCCTCTTTTTATTTGTATTTCAATTCCAGATTTTCTTCTGACACGTGATAGCGCACGACTTTGTTTTCTTCGTCAAGCGAATCGAAGGCCGATTGCTTCGGGAAAGACAGACTCTCGTCTGTTGCCGAAAAATCGATGTTCGATTTGCTTTCCCAATAGTTGGGGAGGAGCTGAGCGTTCAAATCAGTGACGGGACAACCTTCACTTCTGCGCTCGTCAGTCATCATGTAATAATACAGATAGAGCCAGTCATCGTCCTGGGTATCCTTCAAACCCCAGGTGGGATCTGAATGGTAACCTTTGCCGTCAATGATGATATATGTCCAGGAGTGTGATATCGAAGGATCATAACAACCGACACTCATGGCTTCCACGCCGGATTGAAGGAGCAAATACGCATAAACGCTTGCCATCTGGGCGCATAAACCCTTCTTGTTCATGAATGCATAGTAGGTCTGATCGTCGTTGCCTTCTACGCCATAATCTACGTAAGAGAAGTTGCTCTCGATATAATCGTAAAGCTTAATGCATTTCTCAAAGTCCGTGTCATCCTGTTCAACGCAGCTGTTTAACATGTCTGTTATGATGACTTCGAATTCAGCCTGTTTTGCAACGAATTCTTCAACAGGGATCTGATAATAGATCTTTCCTGTTCCGTTCTCGAAAGGAACAGTGCCGTCTTTGCTCTCGCCTGATATCAATAAACTTGCAACAGGGAAAAGGTCATTAAGAGTAGACCAACAGGTTGCCCATTTATATGCTTCATTGCTCGAACATTCGAAAGTTGATTCTCCTGCGCGCAGAGCATCACAAAGGTTATAGAATGAATCCCAATAATCCTTTGGAATATCCGATGACAGCGATGGAACATAAAGGTGAGGGTTAAATTCGAACTTTTGCTGTTCAGTTTCGGAAGTAGTTGCAACCGGTGTGCTGTCGGTGATGGCAGTGGACGTGCCGGCAGTTAAGTTGGGATCAAGTTCCTCGAGTTTTATATTGCATCCTGAGATCAGGACCGTAGTTATAAGCAGTGTGCTAATTATTCTTTTGTGCATAACAGATACCCCCATATCTGGATCGATTATAGCAAATGAGGATTGGCACTTTGGGGTAAGTGTTAGGTAATCGCGGTTTTCGGAATGATATAATGTCAGGCAGGAAATAGGAGCACAGTATGGAAAAAGCTAACAAATCCAGAATCCTGGACGGTACTACGCTGAAGATCATTGCAATGGTCAGCATGGTATTTGATCATGTGGGAGATATGTTTTTCCCGGAAATGACATGGATGAGAATGGTCGGAAGACTTGCCATGCCGATCTTCGCGTTCTGCATTACCGAAGGATATATACATACCAGAGATAAGAAAAAGTATCTCTTGAGGATGGGTATTTTCGCGCTGATCAGCGAAGTGCCTTTTGATCTTGCTTTTGACGGGAAGATAGGCCTCTCGCACCAGAATATTATGCTGTCATTCTTTATCTCCATAGTCGCGCTGATGCTTTTCGATCTGATCAGGGGCGCGAAAATCGAGTCAAAGGGCAGATACAGCGTGTGGAGGACCATTCTTGGTATTTTGGTTGTAATTGTCATGGCGGCCGTTGCGATGCTTGTTAAAGCAGATTACACGATGTTTGCAGTTGGTTCCGTATTCCTGTTCTATGTGTTTAAGGATGTGAATCCATTTGTCAGACCAATACCCGGAGTTGCTTTCCTGGCGCTTACGAGGACTATGGGATACTACTGCACGACAGGTCTCAGCCTTATCCCGCTGCTTCTTTATAACGGAAAGAAGGGTAAGGGCCTTAAATGGCTGTTCTATGCGTTCTATCCGGGCCACCTTTTGCTTCTTTATCTGTTAAAACTGTTCCTGACCGGCAATCCGGCCTGATGTCTTACAGATTGACCAGGTGGGTAATTGCTGATAGAATTCCTAATAAGAAGAGAAAGGTATATGCATATGACTCATACATTTGAGAACAATCTTTTATGTTGTTGTTGCTGTTTGTCCCAGGGTTGAATCTTAAGGACGCAGTTTGTATGCGATGAATGCCGATAAAAGCAGTATGTAAGTAAGATTCACCCGGAAACCATATGAGTTTTCGGGTTTTTTATTGATAAGAAGGAGAAACTGATATGACTAAAGATGCAATGCACGAAGAGATCGACCAGATCGTCCAGGCGATATTTGATGATTACAATGGCGGAAAGAATATAGATGCGATAAAGCTCTTTTCCAATCCTGACAAGGATGAGGTAAGAGAGCTCGTAGAGCATTTCTTCAGGATCATATATCCCGGTTATTTCCGCGACCTCACATACAAGATCTATAATCCGAAGAATTCCTTCGCGGTAACTATCGAAGATGTTTTCTATCATCTGAAGAAGCAGATCTACAGAGCTCTCGATTATTCCCAGAGCGAAGACAAGATGACAGATGAGAAGCGCGAGGAAGAGAGCTACCGCATCACGACGGAATTCTTCAAGAAGATCCCCATGATCAGGGAATATATCGAGACAGACCTTCTGGCTACGCTCGACGGCGACCCCGCTGCTGCCAACTTCGATGAGGTCATCCTCGCATATCCCGGTCTTATGGCAATCACGGTTTACCGTATTGCGCATGAGTTATATCTTCTGAAAGTACCGATCCTGCCGCGTCTCATGACCGAATATGCCCATTCCGAGACAGGAATCGATATCCACCCGGGCGCAAC
>JAEEGL011127737.1_pt1 | contig 10567 bp, 3 predicted proteins | sample 9134231 | NCBI WGS metagenome assembly JAEEGL01 (sample SAMN16246548, study PRJNA631951) | gut metagenome | biome: gut microbiome; feature: rumen; material: fiber-attached | host: Bos | place: Iran: Karaj | collected 2018-10
GCTGGCGGCCGTGCTCCTCTGCACCGGTCTCGCGGCACCCGTGAAATCCGAAAAAGCAGCCGTACGCAGGGTTCAGAGAGTGGTGGAAAAGCGCCTGTCAAAACTTGAATCATACGCGGTCAAGGCCCTCCAGACCCCTGAAACCCAGTGGCTGGAACTTGGAAAGCTCCCGGAAGACATGGTGGTGTACCGCTACTGTGCTGACACCCTTCAGAGCTGGGCGGGCCGTTTCCCCGTGTCCAACGACGCCCTTTCCGCCGGCGTGCTCTTCCAGAGTCTGGTCAACCCGCGCACCGGCATGCGTTCGCCGCTAAGCGACATCACCGAAGAATACTCTTACTGCAACATCGGCCCGAAGTGGTATCTGGCACGCAGTATAAATCAGGGAAACACAAGGCTCATAATCGGTCTGGAGATAATCAACACCATTTCCGACCGTAGCTGGGGCGGCATCAACCCACGGCTACGCACCCCGAAGGGCTACTCCATTCAGCCCCTCAGCGAGGCGGCGGGTTCGGTGGTGAGTGTTGGGGAAGCGCCGATGTTCAAGCTGATCTACGAGTCGCCCGGGCCCATCGTCGCCTCCGACTACAGCCTGTTCTCGCCCATGCTCTATGCCGACGGCAGGCTCTTCCGTTCGCTTGGGCATCTGCTCCTGGTGAGCCTGCTTCTCATGCTGCCGGCATGGTTGCTCTACGCTTTCCGGAAGCGTCTTCCCAAAATCGGGAAACTGCCGGCTCTGGCTGCTGCGTTGATCTACTCCGCCGGCCTGCTGCTCTTCTGCTGGTTTGTCGTAAGGAGCGTGACGCTCAACTCGAGCATCAATCTGGAAATATACAAGGTTAAAGAGTTCACCTGGACCAGCATGCTGGTGTACGTGATGCTCGTAGCCCTGCTCTTATGCATCCCCATGCTCATGCGCACCGCCCTGGGCGACAGCTCGAGGAACATCCATGCCCGTGCCGCCTTCTCGCTTGCGGCTGCGGTGTTCCTGGTGGGTTCCACCGCCTGGCTCGGCTTCCGTAAAGAAAGGGCGAGTCTGGAGGTATGGGCCAACCGTCTGGCGGTAACGAGGGACATCAGCCTCGAGATGCAGCTCCGCAGCGTAGAGGACCAGATTGCCCGCGACCCCATGCTGGCTTCGCTGTCCATGCTGGACAACGCCGGTCAGGCCATACGCAACCGTATCGCCGACAGTTATCTTCCCCGTGTCGCGCAGGAGTACGACCTCACCGTGAGCGTCGGCCGCGACATCGACCTGAGGACTCTGAACGGAGCGGAAATCATCTCCCCGGGGTCGCGTTTCGCTTTCCGGGAATCTTCCGACGGTCTGGCGTCCTATGCGGCCCTGTTCACCTACAACCTGGAGAAGTACGGCCGTACCGCCATACTCCTGAAAGTGGAACAGAAGGGTGACTGGCGTTATCGTGGCTACGCCAGTATCCTGGGAGAAGCCTCTCCCGGAGAGGTGCTCATCCCTTCGAGCTACGCATACGCCCGCTATCAGGGGCTGTCGCTGCTCAGTTTCCGGGGCAATTTCGCCTACCCGGTGAAGATGGACGGAGAACTGTCAGAAGCCGTATATGCCCAGGGTGATGAATTCATCCGCCGCGGCGGCTTCATACATTTCATTTACGTGGTGGCCGACGCGGAAGCGGTGGTCGTCTCGCGCCGCACCATCGATCCGCTCTTCTACGGGGTGGCCGGCATCTTCGTCGCCCTTGTGTTCTTCCTCGGACTGAGCCTTCCGGCCGAGAGGGACCGTCGCAGGAACAGCGCCTTCGAGCGCGGCTACTTCAGCACAAGGCTGGGTGTGGTCATCATGGCCTCGCTCACCCTGGCCCTCGTGAGCATGGCGCTCGTGAGCGTCTTCTTCGTTTACAACCGCAACGACCAGAACCGCCGCACGCTCATGACGGAGAAGATCAATTCCATCGCGGCCAGCATTTCCGCCCGCATCCGCGGAGCGCAGACCACTGAAGACCTCCGCACTCCTGAAGTGCTCAGCCTCATCGAAGACGTGGGCAACAACTCCAATTCCGACGTCACCCTCTACGATCCGCGCGGCATGGTGTTCATGAGCACCGCACCTGCAGTATTTGAACGCAGCGTGATCGACAGCCGCATCGAGCCGGAAGCATACCGTAACATAATGCTCCTCACAAGCCGCTATTACATCCAGCGGGAGAAGGCCGCCGGCCACAGCTTCTGGTGTATGTACGCGCCTATGGTGGGCGACGGAGGCGGCATCATTGCCATCATCTGCGCCCCCTATACCGACGACACCTACGAGTTCGAAACGGGCGCAATCAACCATTCCATCATGGTGCTCTCGCTCTTCATGCTGCTCATGTTCGGAGCATGGTTCATGGCCCGCCGAGTGCTGGAACGCATGTTCAGTCCGCTGCTGCAGATGGGCCGCAAGATGGAAGGGGCCGACCTCGACCATCTGGAATACATCGAGTACGACAAGGAAGACGAAATCTCCTCACTCGTGGCGGCGTACAACCGTATGGTGAGCGACCTTTCCGAGAGTTCCCGTCAGCTGGCCGAAGCCGAGCGCGACAAAGCATGGAGCGGCATGGCCCGTCAGGTGGCTCACGAGATCAAGAACCCGCTTACGCCCATGAAACTCCAGATACAGCGTCTGGTGCGCCTCAAGGCAAAAGGTGATCCGGCCTGGCAGGAGCGCTTCGACGAGGTGAGCTCCGTGCTGCTCGACCATATCGAGATGCTTACCGACACCGCGAACGAGTTCTCCACCTTCGCGAAACTCTACACAGAAGAGCCCACGGAGTTCGACCTCGACGCCCTGCTCCAGGAAGAAATCTCCATGTTCAGCGGCCGCGAGGACATACACTTCGACTACTTCGGCTTTGCCGGTGCAAAGGTGTCCGGGCCCAAGCCCCAGCTCACCCGCGTGTTTGTGAACCTCATTAACAACGCTGTGCAGGCGCTCGACGGAGTGCCCGAAGCCACGATAAGAGTCTCCCTGCGCAACTCCCAGACCGATGGCTATTACGACATCGTCTTTGAAGACAACGGCCCCGGCGTGTCGGAAGAAAACGTGGAAAAACTCTTCACTCCCAACTTCACCACCAAGACCGGTGGCAGCGGCCTGGGTCTCGCTATCTCGCGAAGCATCCTGAACAAGTGCGAGGCCACGATAACCTACTCCCGCTCATTCTCACTGGGCGGGGCCTGCTTCGCGATACTTTATCCAAAAAAATAGATCCTCAAGCGGGGCTTAATGCTACCTGACTTTCAGAGGCAGGTCGATAGGAAGGTCTTCGGAGGATGTTCCGATGAGAATATGGAATTCGCCGGGCTCAAGTTTCCATGCGTGGGCGTCGGCATCGAAGAAACTCAAATCTTCCGGCTTAACGGTAAAGCTGATCTTCCTGGAAGCGCCCGGCTCAAGAAAAACTTTCTCAAAGCCCTTGAGTTCGCGAGCGGGACGTTCCACCGAAGATTCCATGTCGTTTACATACAGCTGCACTACCTCAGCACCTGGAAGTGCCCCCGTGTTGGTGAGCGTAACTGTGGCAGTGACAGCCTTTCCGGCTTTCACGCTCGCGGCTGAAAGCTTCGCGCCTGAAAGATCAAAGCTGGTATAACTAAGCCCGTAGCCGAAAGGATACTGTACAGGAATGCATTTTGAGGAATACCAACGGTAGCCGATGAATACTCCTTCATCGTAATATTCCTGCCACCATGTCTTACCTTCCTCCTTTATGCCTGGATACTGGCGCTCTGTCTTGAGCGGGCCGTCGGCCATGGCGAAGGGTACCGTAAACGGAAGCTTTCCGGATGGATTCACGGCACCGGTGAGCACATCCGCGAGTGCCCGTCCGCTTTCTGAACCTCCGTACCAGCTCTGAACTATTGCATTTACCCTGTCGTTCCACGGCATGGCAACGGGGGAACCGGAGATGTTAACGACTATGAGCTGGGGGCAGACATCAGCCAGCGCTTCAATTAGTGCATCCTGTCCGTAGGGCAGAACGATGTCCAGACGATCATAGCCCTCCTTGTCCTGATGCTTGCTCTTGTTGAGGCCGCCTATGAAAATCACGCAGTCGGCTTCGCGGGCGGCTGCAACCGCATCAGCTATAAGCTGTTCCCGGCTGCGACTTTCCGACAGGTCCTGCCCGGTGACAACCAGGTTGTAGTCAGTGCTTGTGTCTCCGACGTAGCCACGTTCCCAAACAACCTCCGCCTTGCCTTCGAAAGCCTCGCGCAATCCGTCCAGAGGAATGATTTCGTGCTTCGTTTTGAGACTGGAGCTGCCTCCTCCCACGGTCATCATCTTGTAGGCGTTTTCGCCAACCAGCAGGATACGTCCTCCTTCAGGGACCTGAAGCGGCAGAGCTCCTTCATTCTTCAGGAGTACGATGCCTTCGGCCGCGATTTTGCGCGCGGCGGCGAAATGTTCGGGAGACGTGAAACTGCCGAAGTGCCGCTCGGGACTCATGGACGTGCGGTACATAGTTCGCAGCACGCGGCGCGCCTTTTCATTGAGTTCTTCTTCGGATGCCCTTCCATCACGCAAACGTTCCAGATATGGGTTTGCGAGGTGGTACAGATTGTAATGGTTGGACGAGCCTTCTATTTCGAGATTCGGATCTGTCCAGGTGCCCATTTCTATATCGAGGCCGTTGGCCGCTGCCTCATCGTCGTCGCGGCATCCGCCCCAGTCGCTGACTACCACTCCGTCGAAACCCCATTCGCCCTTGAGGATATCCTTCAATAACCGCTCATTATGACAGTTGAACTGGTCGTTCCAGAGATTGTACGAGCCCATTATCGCCCATGCTCCGCCTTCCTGAACAGCCGCCTTGAAAGCCGGGAGGTAAATCTCGTACATGGTTCGATCGTCCACGTTGGAACTGGTGCGCGTGCGCCTTACTTCCTGATTGTTCACGGCAAAATGCTTCACACAGGCAGCTACTCCGTTACTCTGGACTCCCTTGACATATGGAATGACCATCTGAGCCGCAAGATACGGGTCCTCTCCCATGTATTCGAAAGTGCGTCCGTTTAACGGGGTACGTCCCATGTTTACTCCAGGACCGAGGAGAATATCCTTTTTCCTGTATCGGGCTTCTTCGCCTATGCTTTTGCCATAGAGCGAGCTGAGTTCGCGATCCCAAGTGGCGGCAAGGTTCTCAAGACAAGGATAGGCAGTGCAGGAATCGTTGGTCCAGCCGGCCTGTGACCATTCGTCCCATAGCACCTCAGGACGTATGCCGTGCGGCCCGTCGGTGTGCCATAGTTCAGGTATGCCGAGACGCGGTACTCCCGCGCTGGAAAACTTGGATTGGGCATGTGTTATGGCCACCTTCTCTTCCAAAGTCATTCTGGAAAGGGTGTCTGCAACTTTTTTTTCAAGATCATTTCCAGGCATGCAGCAAACGGCAGCCAGTATACCCACCAGGCAAATAATAACTGTCCTTTTCATATGTCGTGTAATTGTTAGAATTCAACTAAACAACCACCGCCGGGAGCGAGATGAACGGTTATGTAACCTCCGTCTATCCGAACGTTTTCCTTTTTATAGTCCTGCCCGTTGCGGTTTGCGTTTGCACCATCACGCCACAGGGTGGCAGAAGCTGCTTTCAAACCCTCTGGAAGGGTGATTGTGATGTCCCTTTCCGTCCAGTCCGTCATGGCGCCTATATACCATTTGTTTCCACTGCGACGCGCCATGACTATGTATTCGCCGATTCGGCCGTCGAGCGCTATGGTCTCGTCCCACACGGTGGGGATGGAAGCGATGAGAGACGTACACTCCGGCTCCGCATAATACCTGGTGGGGGAGTCACACAGCATGGTGAAGGGGGCGTCGAAGACGATATACTCCGCAAGCTGACGGCAGCGTGTACCTTGGCTCATGGGTTCACTGTATACAGGGGCGTAGTTCCCCTTTGCAGCGTTACGCATGGCGCCTTGAGTATAGTCGGACGGTCCTGCTACGAGGCGGACAAAAGGAATGGTGACATCATAAGTCACCTGGTCCCAATCCTTGGGTGCCCATTTCATGTTCTCAAGACCGGCCACTCCTTCGTGATTGAGAACATTCGGCCATGTTCTGGTGAGGCCGGATGGTTTGAATGCTCCGTGGAAATCAACAATCTGATGATATTTCGCCGCAGTGCGGGCAGCTCTTTCGTAAAAGGCTACCATGGGCTGATCGTCTCTGTCCATGAAATCAATCTTCCAGCCTGCTATTCCCATCTTTGAATAATGCTCGCACACTGCCTCCATGTCTTTGTCGAAGGCCCAGTATCCAGCCCAGAGGACAAGTCTGACACCTTTTCCGGAGGCATAATCACATAGCATAGGTAGGTCTATTTCCGGAACTACAGAGAACAGATCGGCGGCTCCTTTTACCGCCCACCCTTCATCCAGGATGACATATTCGATTCCGTTCGCGGAAGCGAAGTCAATGTAATACTTATAGGTATCGTTGTTGACTCCGGAAACAAAGTCGACCCCAGAAATATTCCAGTCGTTCCACCAGTCCCATGCCACCTTACCGGGACGTACCCATGAGAAATCCCCATCTGCGGGTGTGGAGAGTCGCCAGACCAGATCGTTGTCGGCCAGGACCTTGTCTTCCTTTGCAACCACTACGATACGCCAGGGAAGTGCTTCTCCTTTTTCTCCTTTATATATAAACGCTTCACGAGATTTTACTATACCTTGCAGATTGTTGTGACCTCCCTGCTCCACTTCTTTCGGATAAGGGGCGAATATGCCATGCAGGCACTTGTCTCCGTCTGGATTGCCCAGGTACATTCCCGGGTAATTGCGGAGGTCCGTTTCTGTGATACTGAGCCTGGCTCCGCCCGGGCATTCCACTGTTATCGGTAGAAATGCAATCCTGCCATGATTCCATTCGGACAGAGCCGTGTAGTGATATAGATTCTCGAATGAGCTGAAGAATTGGTCCCCACGCCTGCCTCCTGGCTGAACGTAGGGAACCCAGGCCATACAGTCTTCAGAGAAGTTGAAATCAGCTGTTTCTGAAGCAATGGTGACGCCCTTTTTGGTAATGAATCTGTATGCAGCCCCGTCATCGTACGCCCGGACAACGAGATTGAAATCACGGGCTTGAAGAGTGAGCTCATTGTAACAGTCCTGTACCGAGCTGCGTTTGAAAACAAATGCCGGAAGATCCTGCAAAACTTTCCTGCGCGTAACCTTCCGAAATTTTCCACCTTGACCGTATACTGTGCCGTCGGAAAGGGTGAGGGAGAGTTCAGAAGGGGAGATGAGTACTTCTCCGTTCAAAGAAACGCTCCATTGAAGCTTAATGCCGTTCAGAACGTTCACACATAGTTCTCCGTTAGGTGATAGTATCTCATAATCTTTAGCCGGAATCGGAATTGCGACCATTAAGGCGAATGCCAGAACAAGTGATTTTTTCATACCTGAAACAGGGTTGGTGTGTGCGCACACAAAGATAAGGATTTTTCGAAAATCTTTGCAAAGCTAAAATTATATTTCTATATTTGCGGTGTGTGCGCACACACCAGCTAATAACTAATGAAATAAGCGCCATATGAAAGAAATGAGATTTAAGACACTTATTTGGTTGGCAGTAATCCTTCCGGCACTTGTCTGTGCGTGTGGGAAAGGAAGGGACCCTGGAGATAGCAAAGACTCGGATGATCCGAAGAATCCGGATGGAGAAATTACACTTGTCGTAGCCACCTGTAACTTGCTCAAGCCGTCAACCCGCCGCACTGAGATGTCAATGGATAACCAGAAGGTGCGCAGCGCCCTGGCCGGTACTATAGGTGCGACCAAAGCAGACGTCATATGTTTCAACGAAGTTGATGAGACCCATATCAGCGGCGGAAAGTATTCTCTGCAGGCCATGTGTGCTTCTATCAAGGACTGGCAGTGGGAACTCAAATATCCGAACAGGATGAATTCCGTGGGAACTCTTTCGTACTACTTCTCTGATGGTTTTGCCTACGACAGGACAAAATTGAAAGTGGAAGAAAGTGGATTCGTGTGGCTTTCGAAAGAGGAAGATACCTGGTACACAAATGCCACTGACGCATACCAGAAATGCGGGAATCCGGAACGTATACTCATCTGGATCAAATTTACGCATATAGCCAGCGGAAAGGAGTTCTGGGTGTTTCCGACCCATCTTCCGCACCCGGATCACGGCGGGGCGTTGAACATGGCAAAAGTAGTAAACCGCTTTGCAAATCTGAAGGCCGGAGATGCACCCGCAATTATAGTGGGTGACATGAACAGTTCCCCCGGGTCTGAACAGGAAGTATACAATGCTCTTCTCGAATACTGGAAAGACGGCAACATAAACGCCAACTGGGGAACCCTCAGCGGCAGCTCAAAGAATTATTATTATACGTGGGAGAGCTTTTCCGGAGGTCATCCCGAGCGCCGGATAGACCATATCATGACAAGAAACTGCACGGCTTCTGATTATCGCCGCGTAGTCGTGACCTACACTATTGACGACGCCGCGTGGTGTCCGTCAGACCATCTGACCGTTTCTGCAAAAGTCAAGTTCTGAATATAGAAATAATCAATAAAACAACCGCATTATGAAAAAGTCTTTTCTTTTATTAACACTTTCCCTGTTTGCTGTGGCATTTTATTCCTGCAACAACAAGGAGCAGCCGGATAACAACGGCAATAATGGGAATAATGGCAATAACGGGAATGGCGGTAAAGTGGTTTTCACCGCCACTACCGATAATCTTGAACAAGCCGGCGATGCAGAAGCCTTTTGGCTGCCGAGCGAGCAGATTAAGATCGTCCTGGACGACGGTAGTTCAGTTAATGCTACCTTGGTGGATGGTTCAGGAACCGCTACCGGCAGTTTTGTAGGTACAATTCCTGCCGGAAAAACGGCCAAGTATGCCGTACATCCTATATCTGCATTGGATTCTGCCGAGGGGAATGCAGTTAATATCAGCATTCCCGATTCACAGCCAGGCAACCCGGCACAGGAAACGATATCTGTCGGCAAGATTGAATCTGGCAACAAAATAGCCTTCAAGAATATAAATGCAGTCCTTGGATTTCAGCTCAAGGGTGGCACCGAAGTAAGCAAAATTGAAGTTTCCGGTGCAGACGGAAGCCCGCTTGCGGGTGTAATGGCCATAGACTGTTCCGGCTCCGCTCCGGTAGCTGGTTCCGCCAAGACCCTCGCATCCACCGTTTCGACGACAACCTTTGGGGCCGGAACATATTACGTAACCGTATTCCCCGGAACACACGCTAATGGATTAAAGATAAAAACCTATTCCGGAAGCGAAACTTATACCGAGGCCGGCGAATATGATTGGGAAATTAACACTTTGGCCGCCAACAACGTATATGAGTATGAGATTGTTGAGGTAATTGAGGCTAAAATCCGGTACGTTACCGTTGAGGGTGCAGGCAGCAAGGACGGCAAGAGTTGGGAAAATGCCATGAGCGCAGCCCAGATGTGGAGCTTCCTCAAATTGGAAGACAAGGCTCTGTCTGACCTTAACGGCTCGGTCTTCAATCTTGGGGCCGGTATTTACGACTGGGGCGCAGAGTCCACATTGACCTTTGACGAAGGTGCCCGTTTCAGCTTTGTAGGCATCAAGGGTGAAACCATTTTCACCGGCAACAGTGAGCACCGTATTCTCAAAGTGGACGGTGAGGTAGATGTTGAAATAGAGGGAATCAGTTTCATGGGTGGTCAGGTTAACGTTGCAGCGGAAGGTGGAGAAGATGGCGGAGCTCTGTTTATCTCCTCCGGCACCTGGGCGCTGAAGGACTGCTCATTCTCCGACAACAAGGCCACAAATGGCGGTGCAATTGAAATCACCGGAGGAACGGTAACAATTACAGACTGTACTTTCAAAGACAATGAGGCATTGAATGACGATCCGGAAAGGAAGGATGGTACCGGTTTTGGCGGAGCCGTCGACTTTGACAGTGAGTCTGGAACCATCACTATCTCCGGGTGCACCTTCTCGGGTAATGTGGCCTGGAGGGGCGGAGCCGTAGATATTTACAAAACCGGCAGCACCGAGGCAACTCTCATTGGATCCACTTTTACCGATAACGGTAATGATAACACCCGCGACGGCGGCGCCCTCTATATTGCGGCTAGTACTTCCATGCGCAACTGCACCCTAACAGGCAATAAGGCAAAGTATGGAGGCGCTATGAAACTCAGGGACCATCACATCTCTATCGAAGGAGGCATTTTCAAGGATAATGTCGCTTCCGGAAACGCCGGCGCCATCTCTGTGGGCGAGAAAGGAAGACTTGAGATAGGTAATGAAGAGCCTGTCACCTTCCAGGGCAACTCTGCAGCCTTATACGGAGGAGCTTTGGAAGTGGAGACTTTCAGGGAGTCCCTTGGCAATAACATTCACAATGCCTTATTCAAGGAGAATCGAGCCCAATGGGGCGGCGCCGTGGCTGTGTATGGCAAAAGCGGCAAACTCACTGCTATGTATTTCAAAGACTGCACGGTAGAAGGTAACTATGCCACCAAAGACGGCGGCGCCTTCTATGTGGAGGACGAATCACTTATCGA
>JAEEGL011552830.1_pt1 | contig 10567 bp, 9 predicted proteins | sample 9134231 | NCBI WGS metagenome assembly JAEEGL01 (sample SAMN16246548, study PRJNA631951) | gut metagenome | biome: gut microbiome; feature: rumen; material: fiber-attached | host: Bos | place: Iran: Karaj | collected 2018-10
ATTGTGAAGCTTTAGTTGATGTTAATCTAACAATTGAAGGTAAAAAATACCTAGAAGGTATTTTAAATGCATTAAATATTGGTTACCAAATTGAAGCTAGATCAGTAAATGGTGAAGAACAAATTCATTATATTATTGATTCATATGAAAACTCATTATTAATTGGTGTTAAGGGTAGAACTTTAGAAGCATTACAAGTTCTTCTTCGTAATTTAATATCTACTTATTCTAAGGATCATATTGTTACAACATTAGATATCGGTGGATATAAATCAAATCGTGCTAGACAACTTGAAATTCTTGCTACAAAGACAGCAAAAGAGGTTTCTAAGACTAAAGTTGCTGTTAAACTTCAACCAATGACTTCTTTTGAACGTCGTATCATTCATGAAAAGCTTTCTGAGTGGAGAGATGTTTATACTGAATCTGAGGGCGAAGGCGAAGAAAGAGCAATTGTTATTAAGCCAAAGAACAAAGATTAATAATATATGGCTTATATAAGCCATAAATACTAAAAATGACAGGAAAATTTCCTGTCTTTTTAAATCTTATTTGAAGACATTTATTGTTATTATGAGAAAAATATTACAATATGTATTTATAGTAATATCTTCAATTTTAATATTTATTTTAGGTGGGTTTGCTATTAATGCTGGAACAGAGCAAGTAATAATTAACTCAAAAATTTCGTCTTTCATGAAATTAGGAGTATATCAAGAGGATATTTCAACTAATTTAACTAAGTATTATAAGGTTACTATGGAAGATGAAAAACCTGGATATATTATGTCTGGTGATAAAATGTTACCTGGTAATTATGGTGATATTGTCACATCTGACGCAACATTTGTAATAAATGAATTAATTTCAACTATTAAAAACTTTAACGTTGGTGGTCATGCTGCGATAGTTACTGGTAGATATGGAGATAGTGTATCATCTACAAGTGTTTATGATTCTATAGAAGCTACTGGTATGGAAATTGATGAAAATGTTGCTAAGGTATCAAGTAGACATTATTGGCATGATTTAAATTTCTTTAATAAGGTTACTTGTTATAGAACTAAGCTAACAGAAGAACAGTTAGCGGAAGTAATGTCCGTAGCTAACGGACACGTTAGAGATCCATACAACTATAATTTTACGTTTGATACAAAGAATAAATCATATTGTAGTGATTTAGTTTCTAAGTCATTTGATAAGGTTGGATTAAATCTTAATAAAGATGGCTTTTGGACAACTGTTTGGGATATAATGGTTAGTCCTGATTTATATATTACTTATTACCATTATACAGATAATGGTGTTAAATATGTTTACTATGTTGGATAGGAGTGATTTCAATGGCATATGTTGCACTTTATAGAGCTTATAGACCTCAAAAGTTTTCTGAAGTTGTAGGTCAAGAGCATATAATAAAAACATTACAAAATGCTATAAAATTAAATAAAGTTGCACATGCTTATTTATTCTGTGGTCCAAGAGGAACAGGTAAAACTACTTTAGCAAAAATAATGGCTAAAGCGATGAATTGTGAAAATGGTCCAACAATAGAACCATGCTGTGAATGTGATGTTTGTAAAGGCATTGCTAAGGGTGTTATTTCTGATGTAGTTGAAATCGATGCAGCATCAAATAATGGTGTAGAAGATGTAAGAGCTATAAGAGATACTGTTAAGTTTTTACCAAGTGTTGGTAAATATAAAGTATACATTATCGATGAGGTTCATATGTTATCTCAAGCTGCGTTTAATGCTTTATTAAAAACACTTGAGGAACCACCTGCACATGTTATATTTATATTAGCAACTACAGAGCCATATAAGTTACCTAAAACTATACTTTCTAGATGCCAAAGATTTGATTTTTCATCTATTTCTTTAGAGGATACTCTAAAGAGATTGAAAATTGTGGCTGAAGAAGAGAATATAAAGATTAGTGAAGAGGCATTACATCAAATAGCTATTTCAGCTGAAGGTGGTATGCGTGATGCATTATCTATTTTTGATCAGTGTATAAGCTATAGCGTTAGTGAGGAAATCTCATTAGATGATGTATTAGCTATTAGTGGAAATATATCATATATTAAGATGATTGATTTATTAAATAAGTGTGCTAATAATGAATCAGCAAGCTGTATTACATTATTAGATAACATTATTAAAGAAGGTAAGGAAGTACCTAGAATAGTTAATGATTTAATCTTATTCTTAAGAGATGTATTAATGTATAAGAATAATGCTGTATTAGATGATAAGCTAATGTATAAAAATCCTGATTTTATTAAGTTATCAGATAACATAAATAAGGGTATGATTTATAATTGGCTAGAGATATTAAATCAAGCATTAAATGATATGAGATTCTCTACTCAAAAAAGAGCATATTTAGAATTAGCTATTTTAAAAATGAGTGATACTAAATTGAATGATTTATCATCACTTTCTGAAAGAGTTGAGTCTTTAGAAAATAGTGTTCAACTTCTTGTGAAGCAAGAAAGAAGTGCTAGACAAAATAATCAAAATAATGGTTTTGGTTTTAATCAATTTAAAGCACAAATTCCTTCTAGAGAAGAATTGTTAAATATTAAAAATGAACAACAAAATTATAATTTAGAAAACACAGAGATTGTCCGTGATACAAAGACAATTAGAGAAGCTGAGGTAGTAGAAGTTCCTGTTGATGAACCAGTGGTTTTAAATAGTGTTTCCACTCCTAATGCTATCCCAGACGATGAAATTAATATCCATGATATTGAAGCAATATTAAATAATTCATCTAAGGAAAAGAGAAATCAGGTTGAAATTGCTTTAAAGGATATTGAAAATAAATATTCGTTTGTTTATATTCAAATATTAACTAGAGGTAAAATAATCGCAGCAAGTGATGATTCTATATTAATTGAACTTGCGGATGCAAAATTCTGTAATAGATTAATGGAATATGAAACATTCGTAAAGGTAATTGAAATATTTAGTGAATATAACATAAATATTAAGGATTACGTGTGTATACCAAGAGATATTTGGTCAGTTGTTAAAGAAGACTTTAGATCAAAGTATTCTCCACTTAATCCTAAACCTTTATTAAATCCAATTAAAATTGGAGTTAAAAGAAGAGTTGTTCCACAGGTAACTGAGCGTACAGTTAGTCCTGAGGAGAAATTAGTAAATGATGCCAAAGAATTAATTGGCGATGATTTAAAAATATTGGAGGAATAATAAAATGAATCAACAACAAATGATGAGACTTAGAAAGCTTCAAAAGCAAATGGAGGAGGCTCAAGCAAAGCTTGAGGCAACTGTTTTTAAAGGAACTGCCGGTGGTGGTGTTGTAACAGTTGAGGTAAAAGGTAACCACGAAGTGGTTAGCGTTACTATCGATCCTGAAGCAGCTAAAGATGATATCGAAATGGTTCAAGATATGATTGTAATTGCTTTAAATGATGCAATTAAGAAGATTGAAGCAGAATCTTCTAAGATTATGGGCGGCTTTGGCGGCGGCTTAGGATTTGGATTTTAATGAATACTAAATATCCAGACGCATTAGAAAATTTAATTGAATCATTCGAGCATTTACCATCAGTAGGTAGAAAGACTGCCGAAAGATATGCTCTTCATGTTTTTATGCACATGAAGGATGAAGATATTGTAGATTTTTCAAATGCTTTAAATTCTTTACATACTGATATCCATATTTGCGAATCTTGCGGAAATATTTCCGAAGGAAAAATATGTAAGATTTGTAGTGATAATGATAGAAATCATCGTCAGATTTTAGTAGTAGAATCTGTAAAAGATTTATTTACAATGGAAAAGGTAAATGAGTATAGAGGAATCTATCATGTATTAAATGGTGCGATATCATTTAGTAAAGGAATTGGTATTGAAGATTTAAATATTACATCGCTTTTAGATAAAGTTAAAAATGGTGAAGTAGATGAAATTATACTTGCTACTAATGCTACACTTGAGGGTGAAACTACAGCTAAATATTTAAAAGAATTGCTAAAATCTTATGATGTAAAAGTCACAAGAATTGCTCATGGTTTACCAGTTGGTGGAGACATTTCATACATCGATGAGTTAACTTTATTAAAAGCATTTGAAGGCAGAAGGGATTACTAAATGGTTACATTTCATAGTGTTGATTCTGACGGAAATAAGGTAATTTTTAGTGAAAATTTCACAAGGAAAGATAATAAAATTATCTTTAATGATAAAACTAGCCCTAATACACAAATCGAATTAACAATAAATGATGATATGAGCGTGTTATTTGAGCGTAGAGGGGATATTAATATGTGTCTTCCCTTATCTCTTGGTGAGAAAACAATAGGTCACTATAAGAATTCGATGGGTTTAGAATTCGAGATGGTTTTAATTACTACTAAATTAATTGTGAATTCTAACAAGATAACAATCGAATATGATTTAGTTGTCGAAGATGTAAAACAGCATCACAAATTATGGATATTGATTAATTGATATTTAATGCTGTTAATATTTAATATTAAACACTTGAAAAATATACTTTTTTTAAGTAAAATATAATAGCGTTTATGCAACTTGGAGGACTAAGTATGGAAAATCAAATGTCATTAATTGAAATTGCTCTTGAAATTATGGATGAACATAAGGAAGCAATTGATATTTATACTTTAATTGAAGAAACATTAGCTAGAAAGGGTGTTGTTGATACTGATGGCACTTATGCAGCTAAATTATATACAGATATAACTACTTCATCTAAGTTTGTTTTCATGGGTGAAAATAAGTGGGATTTAAAATCTCGTCAATCATTAGATCAATTTGATAAGGATGGTTCATCATTCAATTCTAAAGATGATTATGATAACGCTGAAGAGGAAGATGATGATCTTAATGAGTCTGATCTTGAGCTTGAAGATGCTGATGATTATGATGAGGATGAAGATGATGACGATCGTTATGATGAAGACGAGGAAGATGATGATGAAGAATCTGATCTTGACCTTGACGAATTAGATGAGGAAGATGACGATGATGAATCATATGATGATAACGATGATGAAGAAAAGTACAATAAGTACATGGATGATTACGAAGATCTATACGAAGACTAATCACATAGTTTCACAAAAAAATCATATAAGTTAACGAAAATATTAAGTTATAATAAGCCTGAATATAAGATTCTGGCTGACAAAGTATATAATATAGAACAGCCAAGAGCTGTTCTTTTCTTTTTAGTAAAAAAAGAATTATGGTATAATTAATCTAAGGAGGACGATACTATGTTTAAGATTGCAATTGTAGAAGACGAGAAAAATTTAGCATCAATAGTTGATAAATATTTAAAGAATGAAGGTTATGAAACAGTCATTTTTACTAATGGCGAAGATGCATATAATGCTATAAGCGATGACATTAATTTATGGATATTAGATATTATGTTACCTGGCGAGACAACAGGATACGATTTAATTAAAGCAATTAGAGATAAGAATCCAAAAAAACCAGTAATTTTCGCTTCTGCGAGAGACCATGATATTGATAAAGTTATGGGTCTTGAGCTAGGTTCTGATGATTATATTGCTAAGCCATATTCTCCTAGAGAATTAGTATTAAGAGTAAAGAATATCTTAAATAGAACATATGGTGACTCAATTAATAGTAATGTATTTGCTTTTAATGGATACACTATTGATTATGATAAGAGAATTGTTTATGAGAATAATGAAAATATTAATTTAACTAGTAAGGAGTATGATTTATTATTATTCTTACTTGAAAATAAAGCTAAAGCTTTCTCAAGAGATCAAATTCTAGATAACGTTTGGGGAAGTGATTATTTCGGAAGTGACAGAGTTGTAGATGATTTAATGAGAAGATTAAGACAAAAAATGCCTAATCTTAATGTTGAGACAATCTATGGCTTTGGTTATAGATTATTAGTATGAAAAAACTAGGTTTCACCGGACAGTTATTTATTTTATTTGCTGGTATTTTGTTAATAACAACAATAGCTTTCTCCGCTATTACTATTACATCTGTTAGAGTAATAGCAAATGATGAGGTTTATTCTAGATTATCTTCATATTCTATGTTTATTAATGATATGGATAAAAACGAAGAAAGAAAAAGACCAGAAAAAGATAAAAACGAAATGAGATTTGGTTACATTATTTATAATGATGGTGTAGTCGAAGAAGTAAGTTCAGATTTGGATTTTGAAATAACTGATAATATCGTAAAAACATTAGTTAATTCAGTAATAAAAGATAATAATATGCCTAAAATACAGGGTGAAGAAACAATTGATTCTAGAGATATTTATTATGTTAGCCAACATAATAATATGAATAATCCTAATTGTTTTATTATTGTTTTTACAGACGAGACATATGCCTTTGGAATGATTAGAACTATTTCATTTAGATCAATTTTAGTATTCTTCGTGATGATATTCATTTCTATATTAGTTATTTCTTGGTGGAGTAATAATTATGTAAAAAGAATTAGATGTTTACAACTTCATATTGAAAACATGCCTAATAATAAGTATGAAAAAGAATATGACGATGGTGGTCTAGATGAAGTGGGACAATTGTCTCAATCTGTAGAAAAGATGAGATTACAGATATATCATAATGAGGAAACTAAACAGGAGATGCTTCAAAATTTATCTCATGATTTTAAGACTCCGATTGCAGTTATTAAATCGTACGCAGAAGCGATTCAAGATGGTGTAGAATCTACTGAGGCGTTAAATGTTATTATTGAACAAGCAGATTTACTAAAGAGTAAAGTTATAAAATTATTACAATATAACAGTATAGAATATCTAGATAAAACAAATCCATTTATTGATATTGAAATGACTGATTTAATTAATGATGTTGTATTAAAATATAAGCATCAATCAAGCATTAATTTTAATCTAGATCTAGAACCAGCTATTTTCAAGGGCTATTATGAAAACTGGGATATTGTATTAAGTAATATCATAGAAAATGCTATTAGATATGCAAAAAGTGAAGTAAAAATAGTATTAAGACCTGATAGAATAAGAATTTTCAATGATGGTGAGCATATTGATGAAAAATTTATCGATAATATCTTTAAACCATATGAAAAAGGAAGTAAAGGACAATTTGGTCTTGGAATGTCAATTGTTCAAAAGACAGTTAACTTCTTTGATTACACCCTAAGTGTAAGAAATGAAGAACCAATTGGTGTTTCATTTATAATTGAATCACCTAATAGAACTAATAATTAATAAATCGATTGTATTGCTAGATAAGTAATACAATCTTTTTTTGTTAAAAAATAAAAAGAAGACTCATTGCTGAATCTTCCGTGTGAGTTGAAAGATACCAAGGGGAGTATCTTCCTATATATTAGTGGTTAACCACTAAAGATAATTAATAAGCGGGATTTACTAATTATCCACATAATATTATAATCCTATTCCATTAGTAATAATCCAGTTTTTTTAATAAAAATAATAACGATACACGTGTCCTAAAACATGACCCGTATCGATGTTGAAAAAACGCTTTCTGTGTGTTATTATCAGTCATGTAGTGGCGTAAAAGCCATAACGTTTTAAGAAAAAATAGAGAGGAAATGTAAAATGAAGAAAAGAAGAATTTTATTAGGCTTAGCATTAGCAGCCGCAGCTGTTTTTAGCCTATCTGCGTGCGATGAAAAAGCACCAGCTGACCCAGAGCCAGAGGTTGTTGTAACACCACCAGCTGAGGGCGATGGAGAAGAAGAAGTTTCTAAAGTTGACATGAACGGAACAAAGTATGAGTCAATTAAGAAAGCTTTAGAAGCAGTACCTGCAAATAGTACTGAAACATTTACTATTACAGTAGAAAAAGGAACTTATGAAGAAAATGGCTTAGCATATAATGGCTCAGCAACTATTCATATTAAAGGTAATACAACTACAAAGTATGGTGCCGATGTAATCATTAAGGGTCATGGCTCTGATATGAAAACTGAAAAGGGTCGTAGCTTAGTTGCTATTCAGGGTACAGGAAATATTATTCTTGAAAATTTAACACTTCAGAGTGACTGGGGTCGTACTATTGCTGCCCAAGCTAATATGGCTTCAAATACTCAAGCAGAAGTATTAGGTACTGATACAAAGGGAAATACAGTAGCTTATAACTGCTCATTCAAGTCTAATCAAGATACATTAAGAACTGCTGGTAAGGCATGGTTCTATGGATGCTATGTTGAAGGAGATGTTGATTTCATTTGGATGGAACAAGCTGGTTCTGTAGCATTATATGAGAAGTGTGAAATTGTATCTGTATATGATGCAACAGCATCTACTCATGCTTCATATGTTGCCGCTCCAAGAATGACTAAAAATTCTAAAGTTGGTAAGGGATTAGTTATTTATAATTCAACTGTAAAAGAGTCTGCTGAAGCAAAGGAAAAAAATCAACAAACATATTTATGTCGTAATCCATGGAGTTCTTCGACAGATTACTACAATCAAGTAGCTTATATTAATACTGTTTGTGAAGATATTGAAGCTGATTTATATAAGTATGCAGCAACAAAGACAGAATATGATCCGCTAGCTATCGGTTGGAAGATGGATCAAGCAACAGCAACTTCATTAAATCATACAGGAGATGATATTTTACCTGCTGAGGTTGTTTCTAGTGAATTCAACGGTCGTAAGACTATTTTAAATAGAGTTTATAATGCTCAAAAGCAAAAATATGAAAGAGATTCAGCTAATATATGGGATATTGATGCATTAATCGCTGCAAATCATTGGACAGTAGATGCTGATGCATCATCAGATACTTTATCAACTGATACAGCTGGCAAGGTTACTCAATACTTATTTAATGATACTCAAGATGTATCATCATTAGTATCTGGATTCTCATTCCATTCTAGCTCAAAGAGCTATTCTGGTGCTAGTGGTTCTACAATTACTATACCTGTAGAGAAAAAGTCATATGTTGAAGTATATGGTTTCTATTCTGGTACAGTTGAAGTAACTGCTGATACACAAGAAGGTAAGCAAGTAATGTTCTTTAACAATAGTTCAACAAGTGCTGAAATGCTAAATACATTTGTAGTTTATGATGATAACGCTAGAACTGTGACACTTACTGCTAAATCTACAACTTATATCACAAAGATTATTGTAACAGAAGATACATCTATTGAAGAAACAAAGGTTACAGGAATTGATATTACTGCAAATAAGAAATTACAGTGTGTTGGTGTTCCATTAATATTATCAGCAAGTATTACTCCTAAGACAGCAACAAATAAATCTGTAGTTTGGTCATCATCTGCTCCTTCTGTTGGTACAATTGATCCATATACTGGTAAGGTAGCATTTGTTAGTGCAGGAGAAGTAACATTTACAGCAACTGCATGCGATGGTAGTGGTGTTTCTAAGTCAGTTACATGTAATCCAGTTGATCCTAAGTGGACTGTTGCAGAATGGTATACAACAGAACAAAAGGACAATAGTGATACAGAAAAGCCTCTTTCTGAAGAAGAAAAAGCAACAGAAATTTCAGCATTCGATGTTAATTCATCTAATTATAAGAAATTAACAAAATCATATACATTTACAGATGCTTCTGGCGATACTATTACAACTGCTGCTGGTTTAAAATTAAATGGTAATGGTAAATTATCTATTTCTACAACAAAGGGTAATGCTACATTAACTGTAGTAATTGTAACTGAAAATGGTCAAATTAAATCTGCTCCAAGTGTAAGTGATGGAACAACTACATTACAAGCAGTATCATCTACTGTAAACGCTGATACTACTACAACATATGTATATAAACTTCCTTCTGCAGGTACATGGAATATTGAACGTGGTGATACTCAATCAGAGAATAACCCTATTTTATATGCTAAGTGTGAATACGAAACAAAGATTAAATCTGATTATTGTATGGAATTTAGTAAGAACGGAATTGATAGTTCATTTACAGGAGATAAGTACAAATGGTCTAATACTAAGGAAATTGGAACCGAAAATATGTTAACAGTATCAGGAACTGGTTATAGTAATTCTGGTTATCTACAATTTTCAAATACTGGAACAGTATCTTTTGATGTTGTAATACCAGCCGGCAAAACAAAAGCAGTATTAACAATCAACTACTATTATGCTGATAGAGAAGCTACAGTTAAAGTTAACAATGGTGATGCTATAACTGGTACTGCAGGAACAGCATCTGGAGAAAATCATTTATATTCATACGATATAACTGAATCAGGTACTGTAACAATCGTTGGTAATACTTCTACTAACTACTTAAATTATATTAGTGTAGTTTTTGAATAATTTTAAAACGATTTGATAATTAATAGTAAATTTATATCTAGAATGATATACAATTAAAATTATTAATAATAAAAGGAGTGATGAATTGACAATTTGGGTTCTTTAAAAAAATAGATGTGTAGGTAAAATCTAGCTTTAAAAGAATCGATGTGTAAGCTTTAAAAAAATCGGTGTGTTGATAAAATCAGCACACCTTTTTCTTTTGGTTTTCTTTTCTATAATATAGAATAGTAGC
>JAEEGL012486181.1_pt1 | contig 10567 bp, 9 predicted proteins | sample 9134231 | NCBI WGS metagenome assembly JAEEGL01 (sample SAMN16246548, study PRJNA631951) | gut metagenome | biome: gut microbiome; feature: rumen; material: fiber-attached | host: Bos | place: Iran: Karaj | collected 2018-10
CACCCGCAGTGCTTCCGCAGTAGTATTGGAATGGACAAAACGGCCCGTATCGGTTACCAGCCCGGTATACAGACAAGTGGCTTCGGAGGGAGTGGGTAACCAACTGTCTTTTTCGGATGCCTCAAAAAGTTGAAAGATAATTTCTGCAGTGGAAGATGCAGATGAATCTATATAATTTACATCCCCGTACGCATCGCTGACCAAGTGGTGGTCAATGTTTATAAGGGTTTGGGCCGGACGTAAAACACTTTCCAAGTCGCCGCCGCGTTGTCGGTCGGAACATTCCAACAAAATAACCGTATCAAAGGCGGGTTGGGGGGGAAGTTCACCGACGTGCACTTTGTCTAATCCCGGTAAAAATTTAAGGTCGTTTCCCACAGCAGGAGCCGCATACGCATACACGGTTTTTCCCATCCGTTCCAATAACGAAGTAACCGCCAAAGTACATCCCAGAGAATCCCCATCCGGATTGAGGTGACCGGCTATGAAAAAATGTCGGCCGTTTTTTAATGCTTGCCAAACGGACTTTAAATCTTGATGGTGATTATTCATGGGCGTTTTCCTTTTCAATGACTTGAAAAATGGCCTCTACGCGGGCGGCTTTTTCGGGGGTATCGTCGTATTCAAACGTGAACGACGGAATCCGTTTTAAGTGCAGACGGCTGCGCAGTTGTGCCCCGATTTCCTTGCGTAAAATGCCGAGTGTTTCTTGTGTTTTTTGTCGGTCTTCCGGTGAGCCAAATACCGAAAAGAACACCTTGGCCGCCGATAAGTCTTTTGTCAAGCGGACGGCAGTAATCGTCACGAAACCACCCAGCTCGCCGTGGGCAGCTTTCTTGGTGATGAGTGTATTGATTTCTTCCAATAAAAGGGTTTCTAACCGTTTAATTCTGTCTATCATATAACTTATTATATCATTTTACCGTTATGGAAAGGTGACCGGACTCATCCCGTCGAGCATTCCAAACGCTTACCTACTGTTATTGCGTACTTGATACGAAATTTTCCTTTTTTATATGAGAAGAACAGAACAAACTGTACCCCGACTCGCGACAAAGAAACCATACCAAAGGAAAAAAAGCACTTGAAAAATCTCTTAAAGTGAGTTAAACTATTAATAGGTCCTTTGTGGGCCGGGTATATACACAAAAAAAGGAGATCTCTTATGAAAAAAGGTTTCACCTTGATTGAGCTACTGGTAGTAGTTCTGATTATTGGTATTTTAGCGTCTGTGGCGTTGCCCCAATACACCAAAGCGGTGGAAAAGGCTCGCGCCTCGGAAGCCATACAATTGCTCGGCGATTTGTACACTGCCGAACAAGTGTATTTCATGCAGACCGGTTCGTATACGAACGATTTGAGTCTGCTAGATTTGCAGTTGCCGGGTGTGGGAACCTCGCAAACCGCCACTACCTCGACCAAGAACTTCATTTTGACCGTAGGTCAAGCTACTGGGAGCGAGTTCAGAGCAGTGGCCCAACGTGCGAGCGGTACGACGGTCTTGCCTTCTGCGTCTAACGGATACGCGATTACCTTAAAGATCAATTCGGACGGAACGATTGGTCGTTGGTGCGCGGATTCTTCAGCGACTGTTACGGAGCCGTCAAGTACAAGCAACAAAATCTGTAAAGCCGTTGCCAACAACAATACGGGTGTAATTAAGTAAATAGTTATTGGCAGATTGATATTGTTTTAACCCCCCGGAAAACCGGGGGGTTTTTATGTGTAAATTTTATACCAGTACTTGCTGCCTTTCCGGACGTTCCACGTCGTTCTCTCCTACTTGTCTATACTATTGTTTCCCCTTTCCGGCCGTTATGTCGCCCCCTCTCCCTGCGCTATCAGGCTGAACGCACTCTCCCTTACATCATATTAACTTGATTCAACAACTTGTTGTTATTCTACCTAAACGACGAGATTGCGTATCAAGTACAGAATTGCCACATGGGGGAGTAAGGAATTAACAATCTTGGGGGATGTAAATGTGCTGTGGGTAGGCGTTTGGAACAGCCATTCAGGTAGTTAAAAACGAAAGCAGGCACAAAAGTAACTAATGTACACCTTTGAGGGTAATTTTATAGAAAATACTTAAATTTTAATGATTTTTAAAATCGCTATTTTATTTTTACCCATATCCCTAGGTACCCCCAAATCGTTCTGGAGCATTTTAGCGCATTTCCGGTAAAAAATGCAAAAAGAGGTTTGTTTTTGCATTTTTTACCATTTTATGGGGGGAAAGGTTATTAAAAGTTGAAAACAAACTTTATTAAAAAGAAACCCTGTTTTATGTGAGCACCAGTGGTCCGTCCTCTGCTAAGAAATAAAATCTATAAAGTGTATGAGTTTTAATATAAAAATCATTAAATATTATATATAATTCAATATTTTATTATATTTCCTATCGGTCCGGCTTTTCTCTTGTATTATCATAATTAATTAACATAATAAAAATTATCGTTAGTTAAGTCAACCTGTCAAATAATCCCCCTCTACCCAATAAAAATAAGGCATCCGTACTATTTTCTTATAAGATAAGTGGCGTGTTTGTGTAATAATCCCGAAACAGGTAAAAAATCTAATTTAAAGAATTAGATTTTTGTAAAAAAGATATTGCATATGGGGGTGGTGACTAGGAAGCAATGGCTTTCTTTTCGGCAAGGACAAAAGCGCGGGCTAAGCCGGATTCTGTTAAAGTATAGAGACGGCTGCGCTTACTTCCCTGGGATTGAAGCCAACCCAATTGGATACAGGGGGCTAGCAAACGGTCTAATCGGCCTGTGGTAAAGCCGGATTTTCCCAGTGCACGCGATAACCACAAAGCAGTGCAACGGTTTTTATGTAATACTTCCTTTCCCCCCGCTAGTAAAATAAGTGCGGCTTCTTGCGCGGGTAAGTGTAGTTTGCGCCGCAGGAAGACAGAATCCCCCTCTTGTTCCAACAGTTGTTCCCACAAGCGTGTATGGGAGGAAAAGAGATGGGAGGAGGGGGTGCCGGCAGTTGAGTCTGCGAGATTGGTTATTGGGGAGGTCTGGAACGCAGTAGGGGAAGTGCCCGGGCTCAACATTCCGGTAACCAGTTGATCTTCCCGTACGTTTGTGCCGGACTCTCCCTGTTGTGGTTTGGAGTCGTGACCGATGAGTTGCAGAAAGTAGTCGCGCTGGGCTTCTATAAATTCCACAGAACCTTCGGCCTCAAATTCTTCGCCACCAGGTAACTTAAACCGTATTTTGGGGGTCGGTGTATCGCTCATAAGGGTTTCCTGTAAGTTATCCGCAGAAATTATCCACGGTACTTGACATATTGTATCTTTTTTGTTGTCTTATGTAAATATATGTATTTATATGTTTGTATATGTCAATTATTGTGCATAACCCCTATTCTACGACGATAAATTGATTTTGCATTAAATAAAAATAGGTATAATTTTGCGAAAGAAAGTCGTTCTTAAGGCGTGATGTGAGTAAGAGAGTTAGATTTTTTGCAAGTGAGAAATAAAAAAAGAGGAGGCGTTCTGTAAAATAGAATTTTCTCCCCCCTAAAGAAGTGCCGCAAAATTGGAAGTGATTTTGCGGTAAAAAAAAGTCTTATAATTTCCACCGATGGCTAGAGAGGTAGGTTCCTTTCATTATGTTTTTGCAATAAGAGCCTTCCGGTTTTCCGAATAGGACGCTTCCTGCTCCTTCATAACTATTTTCCATGCATAGCATGGTATGTTCAGGGAATCCGTAGTGGCTACCATCTAATAAATACATAAATCCCGCTCCGGCATAAGGGCCGGAGATACGGCCGACTGTTACGCCCTTGCCGGAAGCTTCATGATACAGTTGAACACTCCAGTCTTCGTTGGAACGGGTGCCGGCCACCGGACTATCTCCGGCAATCCAGCGGGTATTCCCCGTCCAGGGAATGTCAACGGCCAGTTCGTCCAAACGTCTGGCGTAGGTGCCGTTGGCCATAAAATAGGCCTCTTGCGCGGCGGCCACACTGCGAATGACCGCGAGTGCTTGCGATGCTTTACTCTTTTCCACGGCTTTTTGGTACTGCGGCAAAGCAATAGACGCTAGTATGCCAATGATGAGTACGACGACTAACAGTTCGATGAGGGTGAAGGCTCGATTTTGTTTCATGGAGTTCTCCTTTTTGTTTTTGGAGAGCCGCCGTAACAAAAAAAGCGGCTGTTACCGTCTGAGCCAGTCAAGGGGTCCCAAACCAATAACAGCCGCAGTGTTTGCCGTGCATGGAATGCACGACAAACACCCGATACTAAAACGGATATTCGTCCGCTTTTTGTACCTAATCCGGCTGTTTTTGGACCTTGACTGGATGTTGGTGTACCAACATACCATCGTACTCTGCGTACGATTCCAAAAACAGATTAAATGGTAACTACTTTCTTACTATAACAAATTTTTACCGACCGAAACGGATTATTTCAGTTTTTCCAACAAAGCCGGAATGACTTCATACAAATCCCCTTCTACGGCATAATCGGCTTTTTGCATAATGGGGGCTTGAGGGTCTTTGTTAATTGCCACCAGAATAGGGTTTCCGCTAATTCCCGCCGTATGGTGCGTTTGCCCCGAAATTCCGCAAGCGATATAGAGTTTGGGATGAACGGTTTGGCCCGTTACGCCAATTTCATCGTGTACGCTGATCCACCCGTTTTCCGCTGCCGGACGTGTTCCGCCGACTACCCCGCCCAAGCGGTCGGCCAGTTTTTGAAGTAACTCAAATCCTTCTTTACTGCCCACCCCGCGCCCACCCGCCACAATCACGGGCGCTTGCGATAAGTTCTTTTCCACCGGTCGGACTGATGGGGAGGTCTCTTGAAAGTAGCCGCGTAACAGTTCTTCCAATGTACCGGGTTTTCGTACGGGGGAACTACCTGCAGGTGTAGCGTTGGCGGCATATTCTTTGATAAGTGCCGTTAGAATTTCATTCTTTTGAATGTGGACAGTTCCTTCGTAAATCTGAGTGACTTTAGCATCCCGCATATATTTTTCCAGCGGGAAATCGCGCATATAAGCAATTCCGCCACATAACGTAACGCATTCGTCTGCCACTTCCATGGCGACGTTGGAGCAAAATAGTTTGGCTTCGGCACTGTATTTGGTCCAACGGGTTGCCTTTAATTTTTTCAGCTCGTCATGTATCGTGGTGTTATTGGCTATGGCATTTTGCACGGCGGGCAGAAATTCCTCGTCCATACGGTGGGTTAAATTGTACACCAGAGCCCGGCCCGCTTCCGTTTTGGCGGCTAATTCGGCTACTTGATGTCCCAGGGCCTGAAAGGTAATGAGTGGTTGTCCAAATTGTTTACGCGTACGCAGATACGGAATCGTTACGTCCAGTGCGCCCTGTGCAATTCCAACCGCTTGAGCGGCCACGCCTGGACGCGAATAGTCCAGAGTTTCCTGTACATAGAGTAGCCCGCGGCCTTCGCCCCCCAACAAGTTTTCCTTTGGTACGCGGACGTTCTCAAAAATCAGTTCGTAAGTCGGGTTGGAGCGGATTCCCATTTTTTCTTCTTTTTTACCGAAAGTAAATCCCGGAGTTCCCTTTTCAATAACCAGTAATGAAATCCCGCGTGCGCCGCGGCTGGGATTGGTATTAACGGCTACGGTATAGAAATCGGCTTCTTTCCCGGTAGAAATAAAATGTTTGGTTCCGTTGACTACGTAAAAATCTCCGTCCTTGATGGCCGTTGTTTTAAGGGCCGTAGCGTCCGAGCCGGCTTCGGCTTCCGTTAAAGCAAATGCCCATAGTTTTTTACCGCTGGCCAGATCCGGGCACCACCGTTGGCGCTGCTGGGGCGTGGCCGCCAAATACATGGGAATGGCTCCTAATGCCGAAGTTCCCGGTGTTAGGGCCAGCCCCGCACATCCACGGGATAATTCTTCAAAAGCCATAGCCAAGCAGGTTATTCCCCCCCCGTGTCCGCCGTATTCTTTGGCAATCCACAGACCAAACATGCCCGCTTTGCGGTATTCTTCCAACATCTGTGTAGAAAACTGTTCCTTGGCATCCATTTCCGCGCGTAAGGGCTTGATTTTCTGCTCAACAAGTTCGCGGCTTTTGTTGAGTACTTGCCGTTCTAACTCATTAATGGCGTAATCCATGATTTTCCCCTTTTTTTGTATTTTTCCGCCGGCGGAAGAATCGCCGTTTTCCACCATTTTTTTTGGTGGGAGGAACTAAACTGCGGTAAAGACGTTCTTGCCGTTTCACCATAGTAGAAACCGTAAATTCCGAAAAATCACGGTGGTCAATGGCGGCTTCAAAGCGTGCTCTTAAAGATGAATGACGCAAGAGAACTTTTAATTTTTCGGCAAACAAACTGATATCCCGCGGCGGCACCAGAAACCCTGTTTTATTATCGGTGATCACTTCGCTGATTCCGTCCACATTGTAGCAGACAGCCGGAACACGCATGGCCATGGCTTCCAAGAGCGACATAGGGAGTCCCTCCCGCAAAGATACACTGGCAAATACATCGCTGATGGCTAACAGTTCCAGCGTATCATTGCGCCACCCCGGGAAGAGAACTTGTTTTTCTATACTTAAATCTTTGGTCAGTTTTTCGGCAGTAGCTTTAAGCGGTCCGTCTCCGGCAAAAATAAAGTAGACATTTTTCATTTGGTTGAGCACTTTGTAGGCAGCCAACACAAAATGTACGGGGTTTTTAAGAGGCTTACAGTTAGCCAGGGCCAGTACGATTTTAGCATTAGGCGGAATATGCAACGCATTTTTCTTGGCAACCGGGTCAAATTTTAGCGGTAAGATGGGGCTGAAATTGATGCCGGCGCGGATGAGTTCCGTCCGTACATTTTTACCAATACCCAACTGAGCGGCTTCCGTGGCGTTTTTACGCGATACAAATACCAACACATCCGTCAGTCTGGCACAGCATTTCTCCACAAAAACAAAAGTTTTAAACCGTTTTTCCCCGTGTTCTTTGGCAAAACCGAGGCCGTGGAAAGTGTGGACCACTTTAGCGCGGCGCCAAAAGATGCGGGCGGCTATCCGTCCCAGTACGCCGGCTTTGGGCGCATTAGTGTGGACGATATCCGGCCGGACACGGCGTAAAATGTACCCCATTTGCAAAATGGCCCACAAATCATGAAACAGGTACTTCGCTTGTACCGGTTGTCGTAAAGCGGAGATGAAAAAGACATGGGTAGAATCGTTCTTTACGCGGTGTTCCAACCGACCGCCGGGGCCGGTAGCCAAAAACGCCTCGAACTGTTGTTTGTTTAGGTTTTTCATTGTCATCAATACGCTGGCTTGGGCACCGCCTTGGTCCATGCGTGTGATGAAGTAGAGAATTTTTGTTTTTTCCATTTAGTAGACCTTTCCTGTGGAAGTATTTATAATGCGGGCGTTCGGGAAGTAATACTTAATAATGGCCATATAATCGGACCCTTTTTTAGCCAACCCGTCCGCACCTTGCAAACAAAGCCCTTTCCCCTCGCCGGTATCGTATCCTCGTACTAACACACGGCTGATATTTTTCCCCTTATACAACGGTATTATGTCAAACAGATTGGAGCGCATGGTGGATGCACTGAGCATGAAAGACGTCTCTTGCGGGGAATTGGTTTCATAAGAGCCCTTGCTTCCTTCAAATCGGACGGCTTCTACGCGTCCTGCCGGCGTATAACGGACCGGAACAATGGCCCGTAATTTACCGATATTCTGCCGGGAGGCAACACGCGCAACAATATCTTTGGCCTCAAAAAGATATATCCATTTGATTGCTGCCCAGTGAGTGGGATCCTGCGGGCGAGAAAAAAGATCTTCCGGTGGGTTAGATAGAATATATTTGCTTACATTGGCCGGTGAAAAAACATAAGCCGGTTTGTGTGCGGTGTTTTCCAACCCATCTTCCGTCAGTACCCCGCAGTCGTTGTAAAAACCGGCAGGGGCCTGTGTCAAACGGATGGCACTGGATGTTTTAGAAGCATCCAGTAGATCTTTAAAGACTAAGTTGATTCCGGAAAAACGGAACAACGGGTCATTGTCGGTGATGTGATACGGCGCATCCTTTTTTTGTTGTATGTGTTGTGCCAGCAAAGAACGGAACACCACTGCCAAGGCGGTCAACGCGGCTTTGTGTTTGACTTCTTGAGCTTGGGTGGCCAACAATGCCGGAATTAAGTCTTCGGCATAGGTTTGGTTTAATAACCGGAAGCCATCTTCTTGCGGGAGGATGGTTAAAGAACCTTTGAGTTCTTTATCGCTCAAATTAGCGGCAAACATATCGGAAGCCCGCACATTTCGCACAAGTAAGGTAAATTTATTTTTGTCCAACGATAATGTGAAAGGCCTTTTGGTGGAAAATTCCACATGGCCGCGGGCATCTTTTACGTCCACACCGCCCGTTTCTTGATTAAAGGAAATCGTTTTTTCAATATACGGCGGTGTGTGCAAAATTTCGCCTAATTTCGTTTCGGTAACCGTCACTGCGCCAGAGCCCATAACTGCCGCAGACAACAAAGATTGCGGTTCCTGAGCATGATTGGCATACAAAGCCATATTAACCATTTCCGACGGAGTGGACGGCATGACGTGGACAATGGGTTGTTCCAACCGCAAGTAAAACAGGTAGTCAATACTTTTATCGCCGAAATCTTTACTGTATTTAGCCATTTTTTTAGCTAATTTTTTATTGTTGGGGTCCAAACTGTACAGCGTGGCGTAGTACTGCCAGGCATGTAGTTTGTTTTTTTCTTTCTCGGATAATTGGGCAAATAAAGCAGCGGCTGCGTAGTTACGTTCATCGTGAGAAAGCGATTGTTGCAAAAACACGGGGGCTAATTTTTTTGTTTTCTTGATATGCGAGGCTATATCACCCAGTAAGTACGAAACAAAAGAGATGGCGTACGGATTAGAAGTGTACAGATATTGTAGTTCTGTGGCGGCCTTTTCTTTGTTTCCGCTTAAATACCAAGCCAATGCATTGCCCAATTTAGCCGAGGAAACGTATTCAAAATCAGCCGTTAAGTAGAGGAGGGACTCAAAGGCCTTGCGTGCTTTTTTGTACTTACCCACACTGACGAGAAACCACCCCCGGGTTAATTGAATAAAAGGGTCCTCGGGGCGGAGTTCGGCGGCTTTATCCATGTAACTAATCGCGCGTTTGGTTTGTCCGCGTTGCATAGCTAGCACGGCTAATTCTAAGTTGGCGGCAGCGGCTTGTTGGGGATCGTCGGAATTTTCATACGCCTTAAAGGCAATATAACATTCATCCGGATGGGCGGTGACACACTTTCGGGCGGTGGCGGCTACATCCGGAGGCAGGGAATAATCTAGCACGCTTTTATACAAAGCGGCCTCATTGAGATTTCCGTTAAAACGGGCCGAAGCCAACGCCGGTTTGGTACCCGTTTGTGTGGCGGGTATTTCTTCCGGGGCTGCGGCGGCCGGAGCAGTCCACAGGCAAAAAAGGAAGGCAAAAAGCGTCAATTTTCTCATATTATCATTATACCAAATGACGGCGGCCTGTCACCGTATTTTACGTTGAACAGGGACCAAAAGGCCTAATTGGCCTTAGGTCCTTTATCTTTTGTCATCTAGGTCTTTTGACCCTTGTTAGGTAAGAAAAAAAGTACAATAATAATAGAAGCAGTAACCAAAATACAAAAAGAGAGGAGTAAGTGTATGAAGAAAATGATAGGTGCAGGCGTACTTTTATTGGTCGTGGCGTTGATGCCGCAGTTGGCTTTAGGACAACAGAAAGAGAGCTATTTACCACCCTTAAAAGGGTTAGATTCGTTGAATGTCAAAAGAAATGACATAAAAATTGAACGTACCATGATGGATCACATGATGCTTCTTCCGACGGGGTACGTGGCGGTAGACTTGGAAACCCTGAAAAAACGGGTGGAAAATCCTCCTCAATCTTATATTACGAAAGAAAAAGCCATGAGGCCGGAGGCACGGCAGGAATTACTTGATATTTGGACGCGGATGATTTTCAATATCGGAGACCCGGACTATCATTTAGCCATTTACAACGATATACGGAGTTTTATATACAAAGGTGGAAATTTGAGCTTCAGTCAGTATGATAGAAATAACGGAACAGTGGACTCGCTGTTATCCCGTGCGGTGGAAAAACAGGATAAACTGTTGGTCCGTTTGTTGTTGACGACTGACATCAGTGCCAATACCGTGATGAACTATATAACGGGAGAAACCGTCTTGATGAGAGCTGTGCGGATGGGTAACAAAGATATCATTGACACTTTGGTACGTGCCGGGGCGGATGTAACGGCCAAAGACGTGTTTGGAAACGATGTGCAGGCATATATAGAGATGTGGAAAAAAGACGTGGAAAAAATGCTTTCCAAATAAACTGGATTAGTCTTCTTGTCTATATAAAACCCGGGTATCTATTTAGTAGATACCCGGGTTTTATGTTCAATTCTCTATTAAAAGAACCACACTTTAACTTGATAAGCCACCGCGGAAATCAGAGCCGCCGCCGGGATAGTGATAAACCAAGCCCACACAATCCGCTTGGCTACCCCCCAGTGTACGCCCGAGAGCCGCCGCAACGACACGA
>JAEEGL013025978.1_pt1 | contig 10567 bp, 9 predicted proteins | sample 9134231 | NCBI WGS metagenome assembly JAEEGL01 (sample SAMN16246548, study PRJNA631951) | gut metagenome | biome: gut microbiome; feature: rumen; material: fiber-attached | host: Bos | place: Iran: Karaj | collected 2018-10
TGCTGGTCTTCCGACGGGGGCGAAACCTGGACGGCCCCCGCGGTGATCGTGGAAAAGGACGAAAAGGCGCAGAACATCATGTCGCCCAGCCTGGTGCGCATGAACAACGGCGACCTAGGGATATTGTATCTCCGCAAGCAGGTAATGCCTGACAATGGCATCATCTGCATGCCCGTGTTCCGCCGCTCCGCCGACGAGGGCAGGACCTGGAGCGACATGCAGCGCTGCGACATTCCGGACGGGTACTACTCTCTGCATATCCGGAAGAAGCCCGTTTTCATTGGACGAGGGAAACGCTGATCCCTGTTTGGGATCGGTGGCGCGCGGCAACGGAAAGGGACCGCGAAGCGTTGCCGGTGGCCATCGGGATAGGCCGGATCGGGTCTTCATGCCTGCCCTTCAACATTTCAGCCCTTGCGAACGACGATGAATGGGACGCGATCCGCATCCTGATCGAGACGCTGCTGCTCTCCGGCATGACCATTATGATTTTCGGCCATACGCGCGCCGTGGCTTCTGTGGAACACAACATAGCCCATTACTGGGAAATGATGCAGCTGAAGCGAGGCGCAAAGCCGTCGCAGCACGGCGCCTCGGTTGGAGCAGCGACGCTTCTTGTGTGGCCGCTGTTTGAGCGCTTTGCCCGGGAAGACCTGAACAGACTGGACCTTGACAGGATCAGAACCGGCCGCCCCAGCCGGGGGGACAGGGAAGCCGGGATGCCCGCGCTAACGGCGATGAAGGCGGGAAACCATCATGAGCGAGAACAAGGGCGATTTCCTCACCTGGGAGGAGCAGGAGCGCCGCATCCGCAGGGTACAGGAGCGCTTTGGTGAAATCAAAGCCTGCATTGACGCGCTGCCGCCCTATGAAACGATCCGTGATGCGATGCGGCGGCTGGGCGCGCAGATGACGCCGGCAGAATGCGGAATTGACGTCCCTCTCCCGAATCCGTCCATGCACTGCGCAAAAGACTATCGCACGCGCTATACGCTCTTCAAGACGCTGGATGAGTGCGGTCTGCTGGAAGATTATCTGAAGGACTATCCTCTGCCTTCCGGAGCGCATCCGTCGCCGGAGAGACAGTCGGGGCTGCCGCATGAAGGATGACCGTTGAATACTGGCTGAGCGTTGTGCGGTCGCAGAGAGATTCTTTCTCTCATAAAGGAGTCGTTTATGGACATCAGCGGGATCGATTGTTTGGGACTGGACCGCGTGCTGAAGCGCGGAACCGGGAAGATCATAGCGGAACAGGAAGACGCGCTTTTGATCCGCGACAGCGTCAGCGGAGCGCATTTGTTGGCATGCGAAGACGCGGCGATCGGGATCCCGCTGCTCGACCGGCATTTCGGCCAGGACTGGGATCTGTTGATGGTTACGGATCATTCCCTCGGTATCGCGGCCTATGAGAGATACGGCTTTGCGGAAAAACTGGAGTGCTATCAGGTCGCATATTACGGCGAAAAGCCCGAAACCGACGCCGGGCTATACGTCAGAACGGCAGACGAACGCGATCTTCCGATGCTTGCGGAAAATTACCGGCTGATCAGCCCGGAAGAACTGGAAAAGGTTGTCGGAAGGCGATCGATCCTGCTCGGGTATCGTCAGGACCGGTTGGTCGGCTTCATTGGGGAACACCTGGAGGGAAGCATGGGGATCCTGTACGTTTTCCCCGAATACAGGCACAGGGGATATGGAGCCGCGCTTCAAACGCATCTCATAGCAAAGACGATGGAAAAAGGCTTTATTCCATTTGGCCAGGTGGAAAAAGAGAATCACGCCTCGTTGCGTCTGCAGAAAAGGATAGGCATGACGCAGTCCGATAAACTGATCGTCTGGATGTGGAAATAGTCCGTGGATCGGCATATTCACATCCGTCCGGCATAACGAAAGAAAGCATCGCAAGAAGGGAAAAAGCATAAACCCTGATGCGATCAGAATAGGGAGGGATTTCCATGATCTTTGACCGCGGTGACAAGATTGTTTTTATCGGGGACTCCATATCCGACTACGAGCGGGCGCGCCCTGTGGGCGAGGGGCTGTTTAACGCATGGGGGCGAAGCTATGTGGCCGATGTGGGCAGCCTGCTGGCCTGCATGTATCCGGAGGAACACCTGCGCGTGGTGAACATGGGAGTCAGCGGCAATCAGGCCCGAGACCTGGAGGCACGCTGGCAGACGGACGTCCTGGATCTGAAGCCGGACTGGGTGAGCGTGCTCATCGGCATCAATGACGTCTGGCGTCAGTTCGACCTGCCGGAAATCAAGGAACAGCACGTATCGCCGGAGGACTACGAAGCCTGCCTTCGCCGGCTGATCACCCTCACCCGGCCCCATGTGAAGGGCATGATTTTCATGACCCCCTACATCATGGAGCCCAACAAATCCGATCCCATGCGCGCGCGCATGGATCAGTATACGGAAATTGTGAAGAAGCTCTCGACGGAAAACGGGTTCCGCTGCGTTGACCTGCAGGCGGGCTGGGACAGGCTGTTTCAGCACATGCACCCCATGAACATTGCTTGGGACCGCATCCATCCGAATCAGATCGGCTGCATGTACATCGCCAAGCAGTTCCTCTCAGCCGTCGGGTTTGACAGATAAGCGCTCCGATCGGGGATAAAGCATCTGACAGGGCTTGAGCCAGGCATTGTCGGCGGACAGCTCGAAGCAACGAAGGTCTTCCGCGCAGTATCCGATGGTTCGGGGCGTCGGATTCTTCAGCCGACAGCGTCACAAGAATAGGCTAACTGCGTAATTGAATATAGTCCGCCCGATCCCTTGCGCCTGTTTCACCATGATCCTTGACGGCTGACTTCATCATCGAAAATGTGCCGAAAAAACCAGGTGTCATAATCTGGCGGACAGGTGCTTTTGTGTGTTCCAGGGTAGCAACAAAACCCGGTAATCTCAGCGCTTTCCGGGCTTTGTCTATAGAGCGCGGTTTTGATACATGGCTTGATAAGCCTGCTGTCACAATGGCAGCGGCAGAAGAGCGCCCGTTTCGGCCTGTGCCGAACCGGGCGCTCTGTGCCAGACATAGGCGGATCAGTATTCGCCGCTGAGTCCGCAGGACCAGCCGCCGTCCACCATGATGACCTGGCCGGTGGTGTAGCAGGCGTCGTCGGAGGCCAGGTATACCACCAGGCCCGCCATGTCCGTGGGGTAAGCGGGGCGCCTGGCGGCGATATCGAACACCATGCTTTCCGGGCGATCGAAGTTTCCGTTGTAATCGTCGAAGTCCACCGTATCCCACAGGATGTTCAGGTGCTCTTTCGGCTGAGGCAGGGAGCCCGGACACAGCACGTTGACCCGGATGTTGTACTTCGCATATTCCAGCGCCATGGCCCGACCAAGCTGGCTGACGGCGAACTTGGCCGCCACAAAGCCGCTCTGCTTGCGCAGGCCGCAGAAGCCGCACACCGAAGAGGTGAAGATGATGCTGCCCTTGTTCTGGCGCATCATGATGGGCAGCACCTTCTGGCAGAGGTTTACGGTGCCGTAGTGCAGGTCGATATCGATGTTTTTGTTGAACAGGCTGATGTCGTATTTGTCGATAGGCTGGCGGTTGGTCATGTTTACGCCGGCGTTGGCAAAGAGAATGTCGATGCGGCCGAAGTGGTCCATGATGCGCTGCACCGCCGGGCCGATGGCGGCCTTGTCCGTGAGCTCCACCTGGTCGAAGCAGGAATCTGTGCTGTAAGAGCGCAGTTCCGCCACCTTTTCCTCGCTTCCCGCGGCGTTGCGGTCCCAGATCACAACGTTGCATCCGCTCTCGGCCAGAAGCGACGCCGCTGCGCCGCCGATCATGCCGGTGCCGCCGGTCACCAGCGCCACGCGGCCCTTGAGGTCCGCGCGCATGTGGTTATATGGGGCGTTGTAGCCGAATTCGCCCTCATAGATCTCACCGATGGTTTCCTGACGGCTGACGTTCTTTTTCATGGCGTACCCCTCCTTAGAAGCTGCGCGCGTATCCCGCGCTGATGCCGCCGTCTACCGGCAGGACGACACCGGTGATGTAAGAAGCCTCGTCGCTGGCCAGGAACAGCACCGCCGCCGCTGCTTCGTCGTCCGTACAGGGGCGGCGTATGGCCGCGTGGCTGAAGCGATACGCGTCGTCCCGGCCCGAAGCCAGGGGAGGATCCTCTTCCAGCACGCCCACAGCGACACCGTTGACACGGATATTGCTGTTTAGCAATTCCACGCCCCACATCTTGCTCATGCCTACCAAGGACGCGGCGGAAGTGACGCCCACGGGCTGGCCCGCCACGGCGATCAGGCCGCGAATGGTGAACACATTGACGATGATCCCGCTCTTGCGACTGTCCATGTCCTGGGCTACATAGTGGGTCAGCTTGACCACGCTGTTGACGCTCCGGGTATAGCGGGCGATGTACTCATCCAGGGGGATCTCGTGCAGGGCGCGCCGTTCTTCCCCGGCGGTCTCTGCCAGGGTGTTGTTGATCAGAATGTCGATCCTTCCAAAATGGGCGACAACCTGGTCCCGCACGGAGTCCATATGGTCCTGGTCGTTCATGTCCACGGTAAAGGCCTTCGCCTCGGGACCGCCGGCCGTCAGGGAGGCCTTCACCGCCGCCGGGTCCGCCTCAGGTCCGCAACACAGGGCGACCTTCGCCCCGCAGGACGCGAACGCCCGGGCGAGCGAGCGGCCAAAGGGCGTATCACCCTCCAGAATCATGGCAACGCGGCCGCTCAGATTCGTCTTGATCATGATACTTCCTCCCGATACTGTTCTCGTTGTTGATCCGTAAATGACTGACCGAAAATCAGCTTTATTATAGATGATCCGCGTTCCCGGCGCAAGCCGGGATTATCGGGTTTTCCAGGAGGGTGCGCCGTTCCCATGCGGGAAAGGAACAGTGCTTTTGAAATCAGTATACTGCGCTCTCCAACCCGCTTGGTTGATTTTATCGGTCGATCTCCACAAGGTCATAGCCCAGGTACGTGGTGAAGGCCTCGTCCAGCACCGCCTTTATGTGGCCATAGCCGATGGAAGTGTGATGCTTGAATCCGCCGCGCGCCAGCCTGATCAGCTTGTTCTGCAAGTCGGGGATCTCCGCCACGCCAGCGCAGCCGAAATAATCGTCTTCGATGGAATCATCGGTGAACTTTGCTTCGCTGGTGTAGACGATGAGCTTGCCGTCCCTGGTCTGGCAGTTGGAAATGGTGATGGGCATGGCCTTGATGCGTCCCTCGTTGGAACCCCAGCCGCTGCCGGGATCGCCTTTCGCGAACATCTTGTGTTCGGTAACGGTGCCGCAGGCGGTCATCAAGGTCTGGGCCACGGGGCCGCAGTGGAAGAGGATCACCTTGTCCTCGTCGTCGCCGTAGTTGTTGTTCCAGTCCAGCACGGCTGTGGGCTGCTCGCTGGCCAGATTCATGGCCCGCATGGTGATGGCGGAGCATAGGTCGATTTCACAGGAGGCGACGATGCCGCGGTCGTTGAGTTCGCTGAGGAGCACGCAGGGGCAGACGCGCAGGATGGTCTCCATTTCGTTCCAGCAGCGCAGGGTGATGGCGTCCAGATGATAATTTTGGATGTATTCGTCGATCACCACACTGATCTTGGCCAGCGTGGCGAGGTTTTTCTCCGGCACGCCGGAGCAGTCCGTGTAACCGGAAAGCCGCTCCATGCGCGCGCGCACGGCCTCGCCGCCATCCTCCAGGGCCTGAACCTTGAACACCAGCTCGGAAAGGTCGAAGCTTTCGACGGTAATGCCGTATTTCTCCAGAGTGATTTCATCGAAACGAGTGGTCTTGAAGGCGGTGGTGCGCGCGCCGATGCAGCCGATGGTGCAGCGCTTCATGCCGTTCACCACGCGGCAGATGGCGGCAAAGTCCCGGAGGTTTTCCCGGAAAGCCGGGCTCAGGGGGTGCACCACGTGGGGCTTCAATACCGTAAAGGGCACATGGCACTGGGTGAACACATCGGTCACGGAAAACTTGCCGCAGAAGGCGTCGCGGCGGTGCTGGAAGTCCATCTTGCCGATCTCGTCCGGATAGGCCTGCATGAGGATGGGTACGCCCGCGTCGCGCAGGGCTGCGATGGCGCCGTTCTCATCCACAAAAATCGGCATGGAGAAGATCACGCCGTCATACTCGCCCGCGTGCGACCTGAGCCATTCGGCATACAAACGGCCTTCGTCGCGGGTCTCCACCGCGCCGTAGCGGGTGGCGTCCGCGTCCATGATGAGGTAATCGTATCCCGCTTCCGTCACTGCTTTGACCATGTCGTCGCGCGCTCCGAGGATCAGCTCGCCGGGCATAAAACCGCGGTTGCCAAAACAGAGAGCAAAGGTCATCTTCTTCATGTTCATTTCTCCTCTCCGACCGGTATAAACCCGAATCTCACACAATGCCACGCCATACCGGCGCCGTCCATCCAAAGAGAGCCGAGAGCTTCTTCATGCATGTTCCCCCGGGCCTCCAATTGTCTGAACGCGGGAATTTCCGAAACGTCAGTCCGTATTGCCTTGTGTTCCCACGTCTGCCTTCCGATAGAACCAAATCTCTCCGGATCGCTGCGCCAGCGATACGGAAAAGCCGTTCTCCAGCAGTTCGCTGCCCTTTGCTTCCCGATGCTTTCCGAATTCCGGAGACTCAAAGACATAGTCGGCCTCCGGGTCCATCTGCCTGGGGTGGAGGAGGATGCTTTCCTCCGGACACCTGGCGTTGCGGATTACTTCGATAAAGCCGGAACCGGTATCCTCATCGTGAAACTGTATGGCGTGGAAACACCGGTTCGTTCGGTCGCTGAGGGCCAGGAGATAAAAGTCTCCGCGCAGCATGATCGGCGCGGCCCGCTTCCACAGCTTGCGAAACGTCTGATAGCTCTGGATCGCGGAATCATCGCCGTCCCGGTAATTGTCCAATCCCAGTGTTTCAGCGAACACGAGCACGGCCGGTGCCATGGCGCAGTGCGCCATGTAGTTGTCGAAGCTGTTGTGGGGAAGCGCACCATACCAGGGCAGATATTCCCCGTCATCGTCGTCCCAGCTGGTGGCGAAGCTGCCGCAATAGGGCTGCCACATGAATGTATTGGCGAGTATCGCCTGAAGGATGGGATGATTCCCATGCGCAAAGTCGGATTCGTGCAGGGAAACCGAGCGGGAAAGCGTCTCCAGGTCGCTGCGGCGGCCGCCGGAGGACACGGAGTTTATCCACAAACCCGGATTGCGCAGCAGCAGCTCGTCCCAGAAGCGCAGATACCCCTGAATATACAGGTTCTCCAACATGCCCCTGCGGTTTTCCTCGTCGTTCTGCCTCCACCAGAGTAACGGCGGAAAGTTGAAATCCTGCCGATAGACACCAATTCCGAATTCCTTGATCTTCCTGTCGATCGTTTCGATCAGCCAGTCGCAGCATTCCGGTTTTCCGAGGTTCAGCAACCCCACGTTTTCAACCAGCCCCTTGCCGAAGCCCACTCTCTTCATGGTGTCCAGAGCGCTCGTGTCCTTCAGGCGCAGTACATAGTCCTCCGGATACAGGTGGCTTTCGACAAATTCCAGGGCGATCCGTTCCGGCTCGAACCACACCAGGAGTTTCAGGCCATTTTCTGCGGCCTTGTCCGCCACGGGACGCAGTCCACGGGGATAGCGTTCACTGTCGGCTTCCAGGATCCCTGTTCTGTCCCATGTGTTCTTTTGATTTGGGCGACGCTTACAGGTATACCAGCCTGCGTCGATCCACCAGTTTTCGGCCTGAATGCCGCGCTTTCGGAAACGCTCCATGGACGCGATCTGCTGTTCTTCGCTGGACTCCGCATGCTCCAGCCAACCGTCTGAAATGGAAACGACGGGCTTGACGACGCTGCCACACGGCCGCGGAACGACGTGGTCCAGCATCCAGCGCCGCCAGAGGTTTATGCAGCGTTCCTCGCTGCCATCGTGCACCATAATCGTCATCCGCGGCGTCCGGACCGTCTCGCCGGGGCGCAGGAAGAAGCAGGTGTCCTGCTGCTTCGCACGGAATCGGAATCCGCCTTCTTCCAAAGTATACCGGGATTCCCACTGCCCGGGCCAGCCGATGGAGAGCACATATCCGAAACCACCGCACATCACCCGGGAATACGGCCATGCGCTGTCGCTGGCCCGTCCGCCCTCCGGCTGCTGGCAAAAATTCTTCACCTGCTCCAGGTCGACATGCGTTTCCAGATACAGGCTTTCTTCACATGTGTCTCCGTTGGAAACGGTAACGATGGGATGCTCCCCGGGCAGTTGGCTGTCCATCCCGCACAGATCCTCAATCAGCGGAGAATCCTCAGCGCCCTGATTTTGCAGGAACGCCGTCCATTCAACTGTGGGGTAGTCCTGATACTCCCGACAGGTCACGCGGATGGCCAGGCCTGTGCCCGGTATCGTTCCCTGCACGATCCTCTCAACAATTCTGGAATCCAGGAACCGCGTTTCCACCGATGGCGCGAATTCGCCCGGTACGCCGCGCCACAGATGCCCGTCTACGGAAAAACAGATCGGTATTCTGTTTGTCTCCCGCACCATCGGGGAAAGGATCCGTCGGGCGAGCTGCATGTCATTCACAGTGGTTTTTGTAGTATACATGGAATGAAGCGCTCCTTTCATCAGCCCCTATTATATCACAGGATCATGTCCTTGACAATCTTTTCGGCGCTGAAAGAAGCCTGTTGAAGGATATGATTACCGAAAGATGGGACATAATAAGCCCCTTCGACCGAAGCGGTTGGCCGAAGGGGCTGTGCCTGCCCTGCTGCCAGAGCAGACGTTTGTTCATGCGGGCATCAGAGCTGGTCGGATGTCCCCTTGAAAAACGAGGATATCATCGATTTGAACCCTGAAAACCGCTGCGAGCGTCACGAGGTTGTCTACCGTCGGCAAAGCCGCGCCTCGCTGCCACTTGTAGATGGCTTGCGGCGTGTTGAAGCCGAAGATATCCTGGAGATCCTTCACGGTCATGCCTGCGTTTGCCCGCAGGCGGGCAATGTTGATTCCCGTTGCGGTCATGTCGATGACAGGTATTTGATTCATTTTAATCACGATCCTGTTCCGGCGCAGAGCCGGAGCGGAACCGGCTCAGTTCGCCTTAAAGTTGTAGATGGGTTTCAGAACCTCAATGATGTCCACGCTCTCGCTGATCACATCGATGATGTCCGTCAGCGATTTGTAGGCCATAGGCGCTTCATCCAGGGTGGCCTCATTGACGGAGGTTGTGTACACACCAGCCATTTCTCTGCGGTACTCGTCCATGTCCAGACGTTCCCTTGCTGCCGTCCGCGACATGATGCGGCCCGCGCCGTGAGGTGCGGAGAAGTTCCAGTCCGCGTTGCCCTTGCCGACGGCAAGGATGCTGCCGTCGCGCATATTGATGGGGATCAGCACCTTTTCACCCGCGTGGGCGGCGATGGCCCCTTTTCTCAGGATCATCTCGTCGGTGTCTATGTAGTTATGGATGGTGTGAAAAGCGTCCACAGCTTCGATCCCAAGCTGCCCGAGGATGATTTCCGACATCCGTTCACGGCTCCGGCGGGCAAACCGCTGGCAAATCTCCACGTCGTGGAGATAATCCTCCAGATAACCTCCGTATACAAAGCAGAGGTCTTCCGGAATAGTAGTCTCATGGCTGTTCCAATGCAGTGTCTTCAACGCCGCTTCGATCTCTTTGCGCCGTCCGGCAGCTTTGTATTCCGCGATGAGTGTGTCCCGCTTTGCGAAATACTCCTCTTTGCCCTTGTTCAGGTCGATGGCCAGACGCTGGTAATACTCCGCCACCTGCTTTCCCAGATTGCGGGAGCCGGAGTGGATAACCAGGTATTTGGTGCCGTCAGCGGCCCGGTCGATCTCTATGAAGTGGTTGCCGCCGCCCAGGGTGCCCAGACTGCGCTCCAGGCGCTTTGCGTCTTTCAAGCTGCGATAGCAGCGGACGTCTGTCAGATCGAAACGCTCCCGCCGTTCCTCCCAGACGTCCGTGCCGGAAGGAATAAAATGCGCGGCGGTATCCATCTGTTCCATATCGATCTCAACCCTGCCCAGGTTTACTGTGTACATGCCGCAGCCAATATCTACGCCGACGATATTCGGCACGGCCTTATCCGCGATAGTCATGGTCGTGCCGATGGTGCATCCCTTCCCGGCGTGCACATCGGGCATGATGCGGATACGGCTGCCCGCTGTGAATTCATAGTCACACATCCTGCGGATCTGTTCGATGGCTTCATCCTCGATGACCTTGGCAAAACAGAGCGCGTTATTCACTTTTCCCTTGATTTCCAACATCGTAATTACTCCCTGCGATTGATTGTGAAAAGCCGCCTGCCTCATACAAGGCAAGCGGCTTCGGATTTTGTATGATCTCAGATGTGCTATGAGACCATGCAGCCATTCTTCTTTGCCTTATATGAGCGCGCGAAAAGACTATCCAGATAATCAAAGCTGGACAGGCATTCAGGATGCTCTTTGTATGACATAGCGAAACGAATGGCGATCATGTCTTTTTCCTTTCCGGGCGTTGCCCTGTTTTTATGCTCCCACTATAGCACAAGGCTCCTCACCTGTAAATAAACCTGTGGTATAAAA
>JAEEGL014715399.1_pt1 | contig 10567 bp, 8 predicted proteins | sample 9134231 | NCBI WGS metagenome assembly JAEEGL01 (sample SAMN16246548, study PRJNA631951) | gut metagenome | biome: gut microbiome; feature: rumen; material: fiber-attached | host: Bos | place: Iran: Karaj | collected 2018-10
CAGGGGGGATTTTCGGCCCGTGCAGGTGCTGCAGATCCCCCTCGCCGTCTTCCTCGGTAAGATGACCGACGTCTCGATGGACTACCTCCTCTTCTTCATGAACGCCGACAGCTACGTCATGCAGTGGATCTTCTGCATCCTTGCCTGCGCCCTCCTGGGACTCGGGGTCATGACCGAGATCAGGGCCAAGCTGCTGGTGGTCCCCGGGGACGGACTCGTCATCGCCCTGGCCTCGCACATCAGGAAGCTGGACTTCAGGAAGCTCAAGCTCCTGGTAGACTCCTCCATGGTCATCATCGCGGCCGTCGTCTCGCTGTACGCGGTCGGCCACCTGACCGGCGCGAGGGAGGGTTCCATCTTCGCCGCCATCGCCGTCAGCAACTTCCTGTGGTTCTTCAGGAACCACCTCGGAAAGTACATCGACAGGTTCCTCGGGGATGAGGACAGTGCCCGAGCTTCCCGAGATCGAGACCGTCCGCCGCGTCGTCTGCCCGCAGATAGCCGGTGCGCGGATCGTGTCCGTCTCTGTTGACCGCGAGAAGATCGTCGGCCACCCTTCCGTCGACGAATTCGTAAGGAAGCTCGAGGGCAGGACCGTGGTCTCCGACGGCAGGAGGGGGAAGGCCCTCATCATCGGGCTCGACCGCGGGAGACTCATAGTCAGATTCGGCATGACCGGTCAGCTCATCGTCGTCCCGGCGGGATATCCCCCGGAGAAGCACACCCACGTCACCCTCCGTCTGGAGGACGGGAGGGAGGTGTGGTACATCGATCCCCGCATGTTCGGGAAGGTGTGGTACATAGACGAGGGAGAGGAGGACACCTACTCCGGGATCGGACATCTGGGTATTGAGCCCGACGACCCCGCGATGGACTGGAGGTTCCTCAAGAGGAAGCTCGGCAGCAGGTCCCTCACGATCAAGGAGGCGCTCCTCGACCAGTCGGTGGTCGCCGGCATCGGGAACATCTGGTCGGACGAGATCCTCTTCCGCTGCAAGGTGTGTCCCGAGACCCCCTGCTCATCCGTCACCGACGCCAAGTGGAAGCTTCTCGCGAAGACCATCCCCGAGGTAATGGAGTTCGGGATCGAGAAGAACGCCATCACCCCCGGGGAGTACCTCGAGGGCAAGGGCCGGAAGTACTACGACATCTACTACCTCGAGGCCTACGGACATGAGGGCGACCCCTGCACCAGGTGCGGGAAGCCCATGGTCCGGACCGTCATCGGCGGCAGGAGCAGCTACTGGTGCCCCCGCTGTCAGCGCAGGCCCCGCTCCGCCGACCGAACCCAAGCGCTTTTTATCAGATAAGGGATAACCGCCCGCATGAGCAGCTTCGGGAACTCTCCGACCCTCAGCAAAGAAATCGGTCCCGTCACCGTCGGCCAGATCCTCATGATGGTCATAGCCTTCGCACTCGGACTGGTGATCATCTCCGCCGCAGGATTCACCGGAGTCCTGGTTTGGGTCATCGTAGCGATCATCCTGTACATGCTGCCCCATCTGGCTGGCGCCAAGCCCGCCACCAAGGCCGTATTCGGCGTGCTTTTTGTCGTCATCGGCCTGGTCCTGGGAGCCTTCGTCATCGGCCCCGCCTTCGCGAAGGACAACAGCACCACCCACATCACCGGCAACGGCATCGATGCGAACATCACCTACACCGACGCCGAGATCACCTTCACGGCGACCTACTCCGGCACCGACACCCACGACATGGTCATCTGCTACAGCGAGGTCGACTACATCTCCTTCAAGAACGCCTACCTGAAGAACAACATCAACAGCATCCCGACGTCCGCCATGACGCACTCCGGCGACACCTACACCGGAACGGTCGCGGTCGACAGCTCCAAGCTCTACTACGTGTTCCTGGCGTTCCTCAACGACGACGGCAAGGTCAACACCTCGGCCATGTCCCACGTCACCCTCACCTACTTCGACTACCACGGCAACGTCAGCGACTACACCGTCAAGGGTGCGGTCTGGGCGGTCGGCATGGTGGCCGTGTTCTTCTTCATCGTCCTGGGAGTCACCACTTTCATGAGGATGAGGCTGGCAGCCACCAGGAAGAAGATGGAGGCCCAGGGACGTCTCTACCCCCAGGGATACGGTAGGTGCAACTTCTGCGGCGCCATCGTCCTCCCCGGCCAGGTCAACTGCCCCAAGTGCGGAGCGTACATCGACCGCCCCGAGAGCATGAAGCCCCACAAGAAGGACTACTTCGTCTGCTCCGTCTGCGGATGCGAGGTCTCCCCCGACATGAAGGAGTGCCCCAAGTGCGGCGCCCAGTTCGACGGGGAGGAGAACGTCGTCACCCACAAGGACGGCACCTCCGACGTCAGCGAGGAGACCAAGACCTGTCCGAACTGCGGCAAGTCCATCCCCGCCAACTCCGCCCGCTGCCCCAACTGCGGCAAGAAGTTCGAGTGAGCCCACTTTCTCGATGTCTGGCACATATCCCGTAACAGGCTATCCTTTTTATCCTGTGAAGCGATATACCGAGCGATGGGATCACACGACGAGCCGGTGAAAACAACGGCAGGAAACAGCAGGGTGACCGCTGAGACGCTCGCTGAGAAGCAGCACGAGATCTCGGTCACCGAATTCTTCGAGAAGAACAAGCAGGTACTGGGTTTCGACTCCCGCGCCAAATCCCTCCTGATGGGAGTCAAGGAAGCGGTCGACAACTCCCTCGACGCCTGCGAGGAGGGCGAGTTCCTCCCCGACATCATCGTCAAGATCGAAAAGCTCGCCAAGGAGGAGTACCGCGTCTCCATCGAGGACAACGGACCCGGAATCGTGCATCGCGCCATGCCCAACGTGTTCGGCCGCCTGCTCTACGGATCCAGGTTCCACGCCATGAGGCAGTCCAGGGGACAGCAGGGTATCGGAATCTCCGCCACCGTCATGTTCGCCAACATCTCCACCGGCAGACCCGCCCACATCGCCTCCCGCATCGAGGGCAAGGACGAGGTCGCATGGGAGATGGACATCGCCGTCGACACCAAGACCAACCGCCCCCTGGTCACCAACGACAGGGCCTTCTCGTGGCCCGGCAAGGAGCACGGTACCCGCATCGAATACACCACCAAGGGAGTGTACAACACCGGAAGGCAGTCGATCTTCGAATACCTGAAGGAGACCGCCATCGTCAATCCCCACGCACGCATCGAATTCCACGACCCTGAAGGCACCAAGTACGTCTTCGAGAGGGCCACCGAGACCATGCCCCCCAAGGCCAAGGAGATCAAGCCCCACCCCCAGGGAATGGAGATCGGAGACATGATGACCTACTCCTCCCTGTCGGAGCAGAAGACCGTCAAGGACTTCCTCAAGAACGACTTCTGCAGGATGACCGCCAGGCTGGCGGACGAGATCTGCAAGAACGGCGGAGTGAACCCCTCCATGAGTCCCCGCGACCTCGGAAGGGAGGGCAGCATGGCGCTCATCAAAGGAATCTCGGAGGTCAAGCTCATGGCCCCTCCCGCGGACTGTCTCTCCCCCATCGGCGACGTCCTGATCAAGAAGGGTCTGATGCACACCCTCGAGGGCATGCGCCCCGAATACTACGCCACCCCTGTCAGCCGCCCCCCGAAGGCGGTGAACGGCAACCCGTTCACCATCGAGGTCGGCATCGTCTACGGAGGAGACATCCCCTCCGACGGACAGGTCACCATCATGAGGTTCGCCAACCGCGTCCCGCTGCTCTACCAGCAGGGTGCCGACGTCATCACCAAGGCCATCGGAGAGGTGGACTGGAGGAGGTACGGCCTGGAGCAGAGGGGAGGCAAGGGAATCCCCTTCGGACCCGCCATCATCCTCGTCCACATGGCATCCACCAAGGTGCCCTTCACCTCCGAGGGTAAGGAGGCGATCGCCTACTTCCCCGAGATCGAGGAGGAGATGATCGCCGCCCTCAAGCTATGTGCCAGGAACCTCAAGAGCCATCTGAACAAGATGGAGAAGAAGAACAAGACCCACGAGAAGTTCGACATCGTACAGGGCATCCTGCCCGATCTCGCCAACAAGATCGCCGAACAGCTCGGTAAACCCGTCCCCGACCTCAGCCGGACCATCTCCAAGATCATGAACGTGGTCTGGATTGAGCCCTCCGTGCAGAAGAGCAAGGAATCCAGGACGATCACCTACACCATCTACAACTACACCGTCAGGCCGCATTCCTTCATGATCCACCTGCAGATTCCCCTGGAATGCATGAACGACACCATCCGCAACGGACCGATGTTCGACTCGGCCAACGAGGAGGGCAAATCCCAGTGGCTGGTCAAGGACCTGGAGGCGTCCTCCTCCGTTCAGATCTCCTTCGAGCTGAAGGGCGACATGGCGGACACCTTCGACGCCGACGACGTGTACATCTCCGGCATCAACCCCGTCATGGTCATGGGCGCCGAGGCCCTGCCCGGGGACTGGGGAATCAAGGGCATGAAGATCACCGAGGAGAACGACTACATCCCCGACGACACCGACGACGAAGAAGAAGAAGAGGAGGCGCTCGAGGAAGAGGAGGCCGAATTCGAGAAGGAGGCAGACGAATGAACGACAGACAGAAGACCGCGCTCGACAGCCTCACCCACATCGCTGAGGAGGTCTACGCCGACCTCGACCGCGGTGACATACCCACCATGAAACTACCCCTGAGGTCCAAGAGGAACATCGAGTTCGACCCCATGACCCAGGTATGGAAGTACGGCAGCATGAAGACCGTCCGCAGCGCCAAGACCACGCAGGGTGCCACCACCATGCTGAGGACCGCTTACACCACCGACTTCATCAACGACATGATCAGGGAGAACAAGTCCTCCACCCTAAGGGAGATGTACTACATCTCCGAGGGATGGAACCGCGCCAAGTTCCACTCTCAGGACGAGAGCAATCTCCTGGCGGAGGACCTGGAGACCATCACAGGCTGCATGAGGGAGGACTTCAAGCTGCGTCCCGAGGAATCGGGGGCGCAGGTGTTCGGCGATCTCAACTTCACGACCCTGACCAAGAAGGGTAAATGGAAGACCACCAACTGCATCGACGATGTTCCTGAGAACGGTTTCAACGTCCCGTACAAGGTCGAGGACGACACATTCAAGATCGATCCGGGGAACACCACCTTTGTCATGGCCATAGAGACCGGAGGAATGTACGCCCGTCTAATCGAGAACGGGTTCCCTGAGAAGTGCAACTGCGCCCTGGTACACCTTTCAGGACAGCCCGCCAGGTCCACCAGGCGTCTTATCAAGAGGCTGAACGAGGAGTTCAAGCTCCCCGTCGTGGTGTTCACCGATGGCGATCCCTGGTCCTTCAGGATCTTCGCCTCCGTGGCCTACGGAGCCATCAAGACCGCCCACATCTCGGATTACCTGGCGACCCCCACGGCGCAGTTCGTGGGCATCACCGCCTCGGACATCCTGAACTACGACCTGCCCACCGACAAGCTCAGCGACAAGGACATCGGCGCCCTGAAGGCGGAGCTCACCGACCCCAGGTTCTCCGATGAGTTCTGGGACACGGAGATCCGTGCCATGCTCGACATGAACAAGAAGGCTGAGCAGCAGGCATTGGCCAAGTACGGTCTCGACTACGTGACGGACACGTACCTTCCCGAGAAACTGTCCCAGATGGGAATAATGTGAGTCTTTCTCTCCGGGGATTCCCCGGAGACCTCACTGATTTTTTGAAAAACGGATGCGGAGGGGGAGACCCCCTGCCGCATCACTCTTCGGCCCTGTAGGCGGCCTGGTTGAACCTGTTTATGACGAACTGCTTGTCGATCGAGGCGAGGAACGGACCAAGCCTGGGTCCCCTGTCCTGACCGATGATCAGGTTGTAGATCAGCTTGTAAGCAGCCTTGGATCCGAGAGGCGATGCCTTCCCGGTGTCCGCGATGATGGCGTTGATGGTGTCTGCGTCCCAGTTGCAGTCGTTCATCCTGTTGACGAGATCGATGAGGAAGGTCTTGTCGAGGGTGGTGAGCTTGACGTGCACGGGAACGGTCTGCCTGATGGAGAACTTGACCATGTCGGGTGCGAAGGCCTTCAGCCAGTAGGTGAGGCATTCGCACCTCTTCTTGATCCTGGCGAGAGCGACCTCGTCGGCACCGGAGATGTCGACGGTCCTGGCGAGGACCTTGAGCTGCTCCTCGAAGGTGTCCGCGAGCTGCACGACATTGACCAGGTGCCTGCAGGATACCTGAACGGGCATCTTCGGGGGCACGTGGTTGTGCTGTGCGATCTCGTAGGCGCGGACGGCGTTCTCCTCGGCCTCGGTGAACTCCTTGGTGAAGTATGCGAGCTCCATCCTGTCGTACTCGTCGGCGATGTCGAGGAGTCCCATTCCGGAGTCGTAGTCGATGGCCCTGTTGGTGGGGACCCTGAGGAACAGGTAGTTGAGGACCTCGGGAGGGGTCATCCTGATGGCGTCGAGTCCGGTGACGGAGCATCCGAGGGACTTGTGCATCTGTCCGACGCCCTTGAGCTGGACGAACTCGTAGGGCACGGGGAAGGGGGGCTCGACTCCGAAGATCTCGGGTGCGATCCTCTTTCCGGTGTCGTAGGAACCTCCGGCCGCGGCGTGGTCCTTTCCGAAGGGCTCGGCGTTGGTTCCGAAGATCTTCCACTTGGCGGGCCACTCGAGCCTCCAGGTGAGCTTACCGTCGTCCTTTCTCACATCCGCCTTTCCATGGTGTCCGCAGGGACAGTCGTACTCGACGTAGGGGAACTGGTAGGTGTCGAAGATGGGCTTGGTGTAGCGTCCGCACTTCTCGCAGAGGGGCTCGTAGGGAGCGTAGTTGGGATTGGGCTCCTTGCCGGAGACCTCGTGCAGGATGTTGATGATCTCCTGCCTCTTCTTGAAGGTGATATCGATGCACTCAGCGAACTTTCCCTGGGCATAGAGGTCGCTGGTCCAGATGATCTCGCAGTGCACTCCGAGGGAGTCCACGGCGTCGAGGAAGGGCTGAACGAAGTGGTGGGCGTAGTTCTTGTGCTTGCCGCAGGGGCAGGGGATCCTGCTGATGGGCATGCCCACGTATTTCTCGTACTCGGGGGGAAGGAAGTCGTACCTCCTCCTGAGGGGGTCGAAGGAGTCGATGAGGTAGATGAGTTTGACATCTTTGCCGAGGGACTCCACCGCGCTGCGGATGGACTCTCCGGTGATTGCTTCTCTAAGACTTCCGACGTGAATGATTCCGGTAGGACTGATTCCGGTTGCGATGAGAGGAGTCTCCGCCCTCTCCGCGATGTCCTTTGCGATGACGTCTGCCCAGTGCATACTAATCGTCCCTGCTATCCAGATAATATAAAAGTGCTTTTCGGTTTTCCTTTACTAAGTTATTTATAATAACAGGGGATGGACTCAGACATGGCAAAAGACAAAGGCGAAGGCTTCTCCTCCTCTGCAGGACTGATGAGGTACTTCGACTCCGAGGACAACAAGGGAATCAAGGTCGGACCCAAGATCATTGTGGGTATCGCCATCGTATTCACCGTCATCATCCTCTGTCTTCCCGTTTTCTGGCCCATGAGCTGATCCCCGATCGGCTGCAGGTCACATAACCGGCGAGAGAGGTTAGTTCCCACTCTTGCGGCATTCAGAATTGGATTGGTAAACGGTACGCCACGTACCCGCTCTCATTCCTCTATGTAGTCCTGATGGGCGTGCCCGTTGTACTTCCTGTTGTAGGCACGTGCCAGGAGGGGAGGCGCGATGATGGTTGTCGCAACAGCCATCACGACGATGACGGAGTAGAGCTCGGGGGACAGTGCGGACTCGCCGTCGACTATGAGGTGGAGTCCGATGGAGGCCACGATGATACCGACCTCTCCCCTGGGGATCATTCCGATTCCGATGATCTTCACGGATTCGGAGGACAGGTCCCTCTCTGCAATCTTAGCGCCGAGTCCGCATCCGATGTACTTGGACAGGAGAGCGATGATCAGCACGACGACGACCTCGAGGATGACCGTGGCGCTGGACATGGATCCGAGGTCCACCTGGAGACCCACGTGGACGAAGAAGAAGGAGATGAACAGTGAGGTGATGGTCTCCACGTGCTCGATGAGGTGCTTCTCCTCGGCATAGCTGGAGAACAGCATTCCCGCGAGGAAGGAACCAATGATGGCCGCCAGTCCGATCTCCTCCGCCAGCCAGGCGAAGAACAGACAGACGATGATGGCGACCGCCAGTGCATTGGGGGCACGGAGGGGCTTCTCGCGCTTGTTGTTGTAGGTGGCCCAGCTCCTGTCGAGCAGGGGGATGCCGTACTTCGCGAAGAGGATGACTCCGATGACGAAGATACAGGCGATGACGGTCACCATGATTATGCTCATGATGTTGATGCCACCGCTGGTGCCTGCGGTACCCTTGACGATGGCGAGGACGATCATTCCGAGCACATCGTCGATGACGGCGGCCGAGATGATGATCCTGGACTCCTTGGCGTCCATCAGGTGCATGTCTTTGATCACACGGGCGGTGATTCCCACGCTGGTGGCAACCATGGCCGCCGCCAGGAACATGGCGTGGTGGAAGTTGCCGTCGGTGAACTGGATGAACGCGAATCCCAGAACGAAGGGGACGATGACTCCGAGGACGGCCACGAACATGGCGGTCTTGCCAGAGCCGAGAAGGTCCTTGACCTTGGTCTCGAGACCCACCGCGAACAGGAGGAATATAACTCCCAGCTCGGAGAAGGTGTAGAGGACCGCGTAACTCGGATTCTCGGGGTTCCCGAAGTCCATATCGAGAAGGCCCAGGAGGGTGGTGTCGCCGATGGCCAGGTTGGCCACGATGATACCGACCACGATCTCTCCGATGAGTCCGGGGAAGCCGAATTTCTCGACTATGCCGGCGCCGATACGTGCAAGAAGGAACAGCACGAGCAGCATCATCAGGATCGTTCCGAGTTCCATGTCTCCCCCTATCTATACTGACTTAAAAAACGTATGGCACAGCGGCGGTACGAAAATTGAAAAGAAAAGGCCCCCAGAGGGGCCAAGGGGTTTCAATAGGGCAGTGCCCTGAAGTGCCCGGTGAAGCCGGAGAATCCGTTGCTGTACCTGGGCATTCTGATTTTAAAGGTGGTCTCGGTCTCGTCGAGGAGGTCCTCGGGGAAGGCCGAGTTGTTATCCATGGAGGTGCTCGCGAACTCGAACTCGTCGGCGCTCAGCTCTTCCCTGAACGCGAACAGGACGTCACGGTCCTCATTTACGATGGCGATTGGGAGTTCCTGTCTGACCTCTACCTGTATCGAGGGTTCGTTGGTCGCGGGCTTGTCCATGGAATCGGTCGATGTCTCTGTCTCTTCTGCGGTCTGCTCACAGCCAAGCTTTCCGAGATCTCCCTTCGCTTCCGGGAGTGCGGGCACCTCGATCCTCCTGGAGGGAAGTGCGGGCGTGTACTTGGCGGGTGCGGTCAGCGCATACACTGCGGGTGCCTCGGATTCGATCTTCTGGGACACCATCTCATGTTCAACGGCGGACTCCTCTAACTCGGCGGTGACGATGGCCTCTTCCTCCTCAGCAGCGGGGGCGGGGCGCACCTCGATGACGGAGCTCGCTACCATGGCCGCGTCTGCAGCTGCGGTCGGGGAGGCGGCTTCCACCATGTCGGCGATCTCGAAGGTCACTTCGGGTTCGGGAGTTTGTTCGACTGCTATTGCGGGTTCCTCGGCTGCGATGGGTTCGGCGACAGGCTCCTCGGCTACCTCGGTTGTCACTACGGGCTCGAGGATGGCTTCTGCTGCCGGCTCGGGAACTGCTTCTACAATGACCTCGGCGGGGGCCTCTGCGACGGCGACAGGCTCCTCGGATACCTCGGTTGTCACTACGGGCTCGAGGATGGCTTCTGCTGCCGGCTCGGCGATCTCTTCGACGGTCATATCGGGTGCTGGGGTCTCTCCAACGGTGATGGGTTCGCAGTCGGTCATACCGGTCTGCACCATCTCGGGCTCAGCGATCTCGATGACGGGGGCAGGTGCGTCGGCCTTGACCTCGACGGCGGGTGCAGGATCTACCACTTCCTGCTCCGCGACCACGGGTGCGGCCTCCTTCTTCCTGATGACAGGTTCGGCGGTTGCGAACCTCTCGCGTGCAGGCCTCCTCAGTGCATTGATGAAGAGATCCGCGGGCTCGGTGACCGCGATCCTGGGCTTCTTATCCACCTGGTTTACAGGCTCCTCCGAAACAGGCCTGTCGCGGGCGTTGGAAACGACAACGGGTGCCGCCTCCTCATCCTCCTCGAAATAGACGACGCTGGTCTGTTTGCGTACCAGAATCTTAGCTGGCTCACCGGTCTCGACGGGCACGCTGTGCTCCTCGTAATCGGTCTCGATGGCGAAAGGCCTCTCGGTCTCGATCTCGTCATCGTCGTATTCAACGCTGTTCCTGGAAACGGTCTCGCGGACCTTTCCGACGGCGGCTCTCAGACGAGCGCCAACGCTGTTAAAAGAGTGTGATCCCCACATCCCAATCCCATCCTGTGATATGTTAATACTCGTGAATACTTAAAGGTACCTTTTAGGAAGGGCCTAAAAATAAAGCATTATGCTTAATTTTTAC
>JAEEGL015483454.1_pt1 | contig 10567 bp, 7 predicted proteins | sample 9134231 | NCBI WGS metagenome assembly JAEEGL01 (sample SAMN16246548, study PRJNA631951) | gut metagenome | biome: gut microbiome; feature: rumen; material: fiber-attached | host: Bos | place: Iran: Karaj | collected 2018-10
AAGGGGCCGACTATGTGGTCAATCTGAACACGGGAAAGTTCCATCTCCCCTCCTGCCCCAGCGCACGGAGCATCCGGCAGGAAAACCGTCTGGAATTCTTCGGCACACGGGAAGATCTGCTGGCCCTGCGCTTTGTTCCATGCGGAACCTGTAAGCCATAAAAAGGCCGCCTCTCCCATAAGCGTGAAACGCGCTCTTGAAAAATCGGAAGCTTGGGGCTATACTCGGAAGAAACAGCAGGCGCGGCGAAGCAGATGACCGGCAGATACGGCGGATTCAAAGAGAAACCGCCATACCTGCCGCGGCACCCCTTGCGCTGCGGAGAGGGGCGGGTTTCGTGCAAAAGCAGAGCGGGCGGGCAGATGAGAGAACGCAGCTCGAACAAGAGAAAACCGTGACGGAAAGCAGCGCCGCGTCCGATGCGCTGAGCCAGCGGGAATATATCTTCGAGCGCGCCCCCGTGCGCACCGCCGTGCTCCGCCAGGTCGCACCGGCGGTGGCCAGCCAGATGGTGGCGCTGGTCTACAGCATGGCCGACACCTTTTTCGTGGGGCTGCTCAACCTTCCCGCGCAGACGGCGGCCGTCCATGTGGCCAATCCTTCCTTCATGTTCCTCACCGCGCTTTCCAACCTGTTCGGGGTGGGCGGCGCGGCCGTGATCTCCCGTCTTTTGGGACAGAAGCGGCGGGAGCAGGCCAGCAGAGTGGCCGCCTTCTGTTTCTGGGGCGGCGCGGGGGCCTCGCTGCTCTTTTCCCTTCTCTTTTTCCTGTTTCGCAGGCCGATCCTCACGGTGTGCGGCGGTTCAGCCGAAACTCTGCCCACGGCCATGTCCTATGGGTTCTACGTCATCGTGCTGGGCAGCACGCCCACCGTGCTCGCCACCGTGCTCGGAAATCTGACCCGGGCCGAGGGACGGGCGGCAGCCGCGAGTCTCGGCGTGATGTCGGGGTCGATTTTGAATATCTTGCTCGATCCCATCTTTGTGCTGCCACGCTTTTTCAACATGGGCGCGGCCGGAGCGGGACTTGCCACAGCCCTTTCCAATTGCTTTTCCCTGCTGCTCTTTCTTGTGCTGATTCGAAAGAGCAAGGGAGAAACCGTGCTTGACCTCTCCCCCGCCGCCCTGCGCAGCGCAGGCGAGAACGCGCCCGAGGTGCTGCGCCTCGGTTTCCCTTCGGCCGTGCAGTACGCGCTGACGGTGGTGGCCATCGCCTCCCAGTCGCACTTTGTCTCGGCATACGGCAGCACAGCCACGGCGGCGCTGGCCATCATCAAGAAGATCGACAATCTGCCGCTTTATTTTTCGATCGGGGTCTCCAACGGGCTGCTTCCCCTTGTCGCTTACAATCACGGGGCAAAAAACGAGGCACGCTCCCAGAAGATCTTTCGTTTCGGGCTTCTGCTCTCCTTCGGGTTCGCCCTGTTTTGCACCTCCTGCTTTGAGCTCTTCGCGCCAAGGCTGACGGGCTGCTTCATCCGGGATTTGGCCACGGTGCAGCTGGCGGCGGGATTTTTGCGGCGCATGTGCACCGCGATGCCCTTCATGTCGCTGTGCTATCCCCTCATCGTCCGCTTTCAGGCCACGGGAAGGGCGAGAGAGGCTCTCATCGTCTCGGTGCTGCGCAAGGGCGTGCTCGATATTCCGCTGCTTTTTCTCTATGATGCGCTGCTCCCCCTCTATGGCTGCATGTGGGTGCAGCCGACGGTGGACTGCGTTTCCCTCATCACGGCCCTCTTTTTGGGGAAAAAGAAAAAGTCCGCTTAAAGACCGTGCGCGCAGACAGGATACGCAAAGGGAAAACAAAAGGCCTTTGCCCCCTACCGGGGCAAGGGCCTTTTCATCGGCCTGCAGAGCGCTCCCGACTATCCGCCGCAGCTTCCGGCGGGGATCCTTTTCGGGGCGCAGGGCTGCCGCGAAGACAGAATGCGGCGAAAAACCTCCCCCGGCGTCTTTTCGCGGCGTGGTCGCCTGCTTCAGATGATAAATTTGTTACAGAGCTCCCCCTTTTTCTTGCCTTTTGGGGAAAACGTTGCTATAATTACAAATAAGCTTCGCTTTTTCACAAAAAAAGCGGGCGGATCGCTATTGTTTTTCGTTTTTTCAGGAGGAACGCAACCATGATGAGAAATCTGAAAAAAATTCTCGCGCTGGCCCTGGCCCTGATCATGGGGCTGTCGCTCGCGGTCGGCGCGGGCGCCGGCGCTTTCGTCGATGTGGGAGATACCGACGACTATGCCTCCGCGATCAATCTTCTCGCCTCGCTCGATGTGCTGCGCGGCTTTGAAGACGGCACCTATCGTCCGGAGGGGACCTACACGCGCGAGCAGTTCGCCAAGATCCTGTATGTCCTGACCAACGGCAGGGACGACGGCGCCGGTATGTACACCGGCGAGAAGCCCTTCCCCGATATTGAGGCCGACCGCTGGTCTGCCGGTTATATCACCTGGGCCTCCAGCCTGGGCATCATCAACGGGCGGGATGACGGGAAGTTCTGGCCTACCGATGTGGTGAAGTATGCCGAGGCCTGCAAGATGTTCCTGATCGCCATGGGATACTCCTCTTCGGCATATACCTATCCCTACGGTTTTATCGATAAGGCCGCGTCGATGAAATTCTTCGACAATATCAAGGATTATACTGCGCTGGGCGACGCCAACCGCGGCAGCATCGCGCAGATGTCGGTGAACGCGCTCTTCGCCGAGGCTCCCCGTTTCGGCACCTATACCGCCAGAGAGGGCGACGCCACCTCCACCAAGACCAAGCTGCTCATCATGGGCGCCTTCGGTGTGACCGACGAGTCGGCCATGCTGTCTGCCAGCGCAAGCAACGCACTCGGCTTTGCCCTGACCGGTGAAGACCAGGTCGTGCTGGACTTCGGCGGCAGAGAAGGGGTCTATACCTTCAACGGCAATGTCGACGATTTGATCGGCATGCATGTGAAGGTCTGGTACAAAAACAGCGATGCGGCGGCCGGCGGCCGTCTGATCCACTTCATTGAAGACGCCGGAAAAGACACGGTCTATACCTTCACCACCAAGGATCTCGATCTCAAGAAGTTCCTGGATTCCGATGGGAAGACCATCCTCTTCAAGAGCAGCGCAGGTTCCCGCCGGCTGACGGCGGAAGACCCCGAAGAAGTCTTTCTCGACTACAAGGGCAACGCCCTGTTTGAGGGCCTCAGCGACCGTGAGCTCGCCGAAGTGCTCCACAACAGCACCTACCGCCTGGTCGACCGCGGCAATGACGGCGTGGCCGACGTGTGCTATGTCACCTATCCCGAGTTTGCCAAGCTGACGGCGCTCTCCGCCACCAAGGCCTCCTTCTCCTATGTCGGCGGAGCGGATCTTCTGCGCGGAGCGAACGACCTTGCAGACCGCCACATCACCCTGTATGACGGGGCGGCACAGGATGATTATCTTCTCATCACCGCCCGCAATGCGGTGGATGGGAAAACGGTGGAGCCCTTCTACACGGCGGTGCGGCCCGAAGTGGTCTCCGGTGTGAAGCACACCAAGGTGACTAAGGGCGACCCCTTTGACGACTACTATTTCGGCAGCGCCGCCTACCAGCTTCTGGACAGCGCCGACCGGCCTGAACTGGGGCTGAAATACGATCTCTATCTCAATGCGGCGGGCTATGTGGCCCTGCTGGAAGAGGCCAAGGCTGAAGCCGAAGGCGCCTGGCTCCTGGTGACCGACGCCCGCAACACCGCCAGCGTGAGCGGACTGACCTCGGTTTCGATCACCGGCTATCTGGCAAACGGCTCCAAGAAGACCCTGAGCCTCGATCTGGAGGCCATCGACAAGGATATCGACGGCTTCTTCACCGTGGCAAACGGCTGGGCTTCCGGCAGCGATTTCAAGGAGTGGGCCTTCAAATACACCCTCGGTTCCGACGGCAAGGTGGACTCCCTGACTCCCATGACGGCCACGGCCTACGGAAAGGGCAGCTACGATCCCGACAAGGGACAGCTCAACGCGGGCTCCGGCAAGGCGTTCCTTGGGGATTCCTCTGTGATTTACAACCTCTATCAGGACAAGGGCAAGACCCAGGTCGCGGTCTTCAAGGGCTCGAACCTGCCCGAGATCAAGCAGAGCGACGATGTGACGGTGGAGCTCTGCCTCAATGCGGGCGAAGTCGACTGCGCCGTGATCACCTCGCAGGAGAAGCTGTCTGCCGATACCGACCAGTATGGTCTGGTCGTCGCGGCCGACCGCAACGCCTCCTCGGCCGATAACAAGGTCTATTACGATGTGACCGTTGCGCTCGACGGGGAGATCAAGACCTTCAAGACCAAGGACGTGGCCAAGGCCGACGCAAGCGTTTTCGGATTTGAAGACGGCCCCGGCTATGCCCGCATCCTCTTCAACTCCGCCGGCAAGATCGACCGGTTCGACTGGTTCAGAGACGGCGGCTTCGATACCGGCCACTCCATGATCGACGGGTTTGTCAGCGCCATCCCCAACGCCAAGGGCCTTGAGCTGAACGGCGAGGACGTGGTGCTGTATGCCAAGAACTGCGTGTTCTATACGGTCGACGCCGAGCACGACAAGCTGGGCAAGATCGATGAAAACGATGTCGCCGCCGCCACGTCCGCGGCCCTCACCAAGTCGGTGATCGCCGACCTCAACCACATTGGTTCGGGAGATCTGCTCTATTATATCGACGCCATCGTCAATCCCGATGGGGAGCCGATCGCAGTCTTCATCTTCACCGATCCCTCTGCGGGCTGAGATGTGAAAAAGGGCGGAAGACCAGCGCTCTGAAGCGGATTCGCCAAAAAATAAAACAGCACCGAGGGGAGAGACGGCTTGGTCTCTCCCCTTTTCTCCCCGAAAGCGGGGGCAAAAAGCCCGCGGCGCGGCTTTTTGCGGGCCTTTTTTGAAAGACGCTGCTCCGAAAGGGACAAATCCGAAGAAATTCCTGCGGAATATTACAATCATGTTACAAATTCCAAACCCGCTTGCATCGCCGCAAGGGGGTTTGCTATAATGGCACAGAAAGGGAGAGGAGGTTTTTCCGCCCTTTTGAAAATCTTAAAGGAGGAAATTGCAAAGATGAGAAATCTGAAAAGAGTTCTCGCGCTGGTACTGGCTCTGACGATGGTACTGTCGTTCGCCATCAGCGCAAGCGCAGGCGCATTCACCGATGTGAAAGACAACGATGATTATGCTCCCGCGATCAATCTGCTTGCCTCTCTCGGCGTCCTGAAAGGCTTCGAGGACGGCACCTATCAGCCCGCGGGCACCTATACCCGTGAGCAGTTTGCCAAGATCCTGTATGTCCTGGTCAATGGTAAGGACGACAACGCTGCCATGTACACCGGCGTTGCTCCCTTCCCGGATGTCGCTGCTGACCGTTGGTCTGCCGGCTACATCACCTGGGCTGTCAATCTCGGCATCATCAATGGCCGTGACGACGGTAACTTCTGGCCCACCGACGTTGTGAAATACGCCGAGGCCTGCAAGATGTTCCTCATCGCCATGGGCTATTCCAGCACCGTTTACACCTATCCTTATGGCTTCATCGACAAGGCTTCTACCCTGAAGCTGTTCGAGGACATTAAGAACTACTCCACCTTCGGCGATGCCAACCGCGGCACCATTGCTCAGATGGCTTACAATGCCCTCTTCGCAGAGGCTCCCCGCTTCGGCACCTACACCGCCAAGGAAGGCGACACCACCACCACCAGAACCAAGGTCCTCATCCAGGGCGCTTTTGGTGTGGATTATGAGCTCGACACCGTTCTGGGCACCGCCACCAACGTTCTGGGCAGCGACGTCTATGCTGAGAAGCAGGTCGCCCTGGCCGACGCTGGCGTTGTGGAATACGACGAGAATGTTGACGATCTGATCGGCCTGACCGTTAAGGTCTGGGGCAAGGCTGACGACAAGTCCCTGAACAACCTGAAGGTTATCCTCATCGAGGATGCCGGTAAGGATAAGGTCTATGTGGTCAACCCCGCCGACGTCAAGGAGAAGGATACTGCCGGCACCACGCTGAAGTTCAAGGACAACGGCGCTACCCGCAAGATCACCGTTGACGACGCGGCCAAGGTTGAGTGGGATGGCATCAATGGCGATATCGACGCCGATGACATCAAGGCCGCTTCCGGCGAATACACCTTCAAGCTCATCGACAAGGGCAACAACGGCGAAGCTGAGATCGTTGTTGTGATCTATCCCGAGTTTGCCAAGCTGTCGGCTCTGTCCGCCACCAAGGCTTCCTTCTCGAGAGTCAATGGCGCCAACCTGATCAAGGGCACCAAGGACATCGAGGATGACAATCTCAATCTCTACAAAGACGCCAAGAAGGACGACTATGTCCTGATCACCGCCAGAGAGGCTGTTGTCGACGGTACCGTTGCGGACGTCTTCGACATCGTCAAGGCTGAGAAGATCGAGAACGTGAAGTTCAACAAGATCAAGGATGGCGATTGCTACTTTGCTGGCACCTCCTATAAGATGCTGAGCGCTCTGGATGCAGACGATCTCGGCAACAAGTATGACCTCTATCTGAATGCCAATGGCTATGTTGCCCTGGCCGACAAGGTTTCCGAAGAGAAGGATACCACCTATATCCTCATCGTTGACGCCGACAACAGAGAGACCGTCAGCGGCCTGAGCTCTGTCACCGTCACCGGTTACCTGTCCGATGGCACCAAGAAGACCTTCGCGCTCGACCTCGATGAGTTCGATGCTGATATCGCCGATTTCTTCGATGCCGAGGATGGCTTCCAGGATGCCGGCCTGAACAATGTCTTCGAGTACACCCTGAACGATGACAACCAGATCGATTATCTGGTCTACATGGATGCGGATCTCGACGGCACTGGCAAGTACGATGCCGACAAGACCCAGATCACCGTTGGCAGCGGCAAGGCTTTCGTCACCTCCGACTCCGTGCTCTTCAACCTCTATGAGGATGGCAGCAAGCTGAAGGTTGCGGTCTTCAAGGCCGACGATCTGCCCGAGTTCGAGAACAAGGACGTTGTGGTTGCGATCGATGGCGGCGAGGTTGACTGCGCCCTCATCATCACCGAAGCCAAGCTGAGCGGCAGCAACGACAAGTACGGCCTCGTGATCTCCGCTGAGAAGAACGCTTCCGAGTCCAGCTCCAGCAAGGTGTTCTATGCCCTGAGCGTCGCCATCGATGGCGAAGTCAAGGTTCTCAACACCAAGGATGTTGCCAAGGACAGCACCGCGTTTGATTTCTCCGATCCGGCTCCTGCCAAGATCGTTCTGAACAGCTCCGGCAAGGTCGATAAGCTCGAGTGGGCTGACGCTTCCGGAAAGTTCGACACCGACTACTATGTGCTCGATGGCGAGGTCGTCACCGCGATCCCCAACAGCAAGGGTGTTGAGCTGAACGACGCTGCTGTTGTTCTGTACGACAAGGAGTGCAACTTCTACACCATCGACGCCGAGTTCGGTGCGGACTTCGACGAAGATGATGTGGCCGAGTCCACCAAGGATTCCCTGGTCAAGTCCACCATTAAAGATTTCGCCAACATCGGCGAGGGCGACCTGGTCTATGCCATCTCCGCCATCTGCAATGACGACGACGATCTGGTTGAGGTCTATATCTTCACCACCCCCACCGCCGGTGAGGACTGGTAAGGATTTGATTCCTCGGGAAGGTTCTCTTTGAGAAGCTTCTGAATTCGCAAACAGAATGATTGCCGAAGTTCCCCCGCCGCGGCGTGCAGGCTGGCGGGGGGGAACAAGGCAGAGAAACGGGAGAGGTGAAAGCCTCTCCCGTTTTTTGCTGTCTGGAAGGGGTTGCCGCGGGCATGCGCGGGGCGCGGGCCCTGTAAAAGAAGGCGGGTACGCGGCCTTTCTCTCCGAAACATGCAAAAACATATATATGCAAAAATATAAAAGGGCATAAATGCATAAAAGAAAGCGCCTCTGTCCAAGGGAAGGGGGTGCAAAGCTTTGCACCCTCTTTCGGCCCGTTTCACAAAAGCCGTGCGCAGGGGGAGATCTACATGCCGACGCAGGCCCCCTGCCGTGGGCAGGGATGAAGAAAGAAAGGCCCTGCGCGTCTCGAACAGTGCGGAAGCGCAGCCTTCTCTGCCGGCTTGGCAAAAGCCGCATCCCCGGGGCAAAAGCCCCTTTTTCTTCTTCAAAGAATGTGATATAATCGAGCCGAAAGCTCCCCTTTAGCGGCCGGACTGGGCGAGACCAGCGCGGTCCCTTGGGGAAAACCAAACCATGAAAGTTTGTGCCGTCGGCACCTTCGGAGGGATGAACGGATGGAACATGTTTTTCCGACCTATGACGATACCCTGCGCAGAACGATTTCCCGCCTCTGCCGCGAGAGCGAAGACGGGGGGACCACGCTGGAGGAGATTGCGAAGGCCTATCTCGGCCCGTCGGCCGCGGGGGCGATGCATGCCTGTATGGCCAACCTGAAAACCCAGATGGATTCCCTGATCGCCGAACACTTTGTCTCGGTGGTGGATGGGCGGATCTACGCCGGCGAGAAGAAGGAATAGAACAGAGCCGGGCAACAAAGGGCCCGGCGCGGTCTGCGCGGCCTGCACGGGCAGCACCCACCGAAGATGGCAGGGCCGCAAGTGGAAAAAGTCCCTGCGGGGAAGAGGTGTGCAGCCTCGTCCCCTTGCCTGGCGGAAGGAGCAACCACACTTGCAGAAAAACGGGCAAAACGAAGAGAGAAAAAGCCGCCTTTTGGCCTGTGCGAAACAAAACCGTGCGGGCTGCGGGCGGCTGTTGCCGCTGCGGCTTGCCGCGGCGGCGGTTCTTGCCGCTGCCCTGCTTGCCCTGTTTGGATGCTCTGCAAAAGAGACCGAGGTCAGCGAGACCTTTTTTGTGATGGATACGGTGGCTTCTCTGCGCCTGATCGGCGATAAGGAGCAGGCGGAATCTCTGCTCGAGCAGGCGGCCGCGCTGGCACAGGAGCTGGAAGCGCGCTGGTCGAGGACCCTGCCGGATTCCTCGATTGATCGGCTGAATGCCGGGGAGACCGTTGTGCTGGATCAGGAGACGGCGGCGCTGCTTGCACAGGCAGCCGCGCTCTCGGTCGAGACCGGCGGAGCCTTCACCCCGACGGTTTCTCCCCTGGTGGAGCTGTGGAACATCGGCGAAGCGGATTCCCCGCCCTCCCGCGAGGAGATCGCGGCGCTGCTTCCGCTGCCTTCGCCCGACTTTTTGGCGCAGGCCCGCGCGGGGCAGCCCTTTTCCCTCCCCGAGGGATGCCGGCTCGATCTGGGCGGCGTGGCCAAAGGCGAGGCGGCAAACCGCATCTGCGTTCTGCTGCGCGAAAGCAGCCTGCGGGGCGCGCTGCTGGTGCTGGGCGGGCAGGTCTCCTGTGTGGGGACCCGGGCTGACGGGGAGCCCTGGCGCATCGCCCTGCGCGACCCGGACGGGCAGCAGGGAGAAACGCTGGCCGAGCTCCGCCTGACCGACCTCCACATCGCAACCTCCGGTGACTATGAGCGCTATTTGGATTTCGAGGGCGTGCGCTATTGCCACATCCTCGACCCCGAGACCGGATGGCCGCCCGAGACCGATCTGCGCTCTGTCACGGTGGTTTCATCGGACGGCGCGCGGGCCGACGGGCTCTCGACCGCCCTGTTTGTGATGGGGCTGGAGCCGTCGCTTGCCTTCTGGCGGGAGGCGGGAGATTTTGAGGCGGTGTTCGTCACGTCCGACCGCCGCGTGATCGCAACCGAGGGGCTTGCGGACTGCTTGTCCTTCTCGAATGGAGCAGGAGGGTATCGCTTTGAGTTTACGGCGTGACGGGGCTGCGCGGCCAAACGCCGCTGTGGAGCAGGATCAAAAGAGAAGATTTCGCCCTTTTGGCCTGCGGATCGGAGACCTGCTGCTGATGGCGGGGCTGCTTGTGGCGGCCGGAATCGCATGGGGAATGCGCTCTTATGGTGCAGAGCCGGCGGCGGTTGCCGTGGTCAGCATCGAGGGTGAGAGGGTGCGGCAGATCGCGCTGGAGGCTGAATCCGATGGGATGCACACCTTTACCGACCGCGGCGTGACCTATACGCTTGAGATTTCAGAATCGCGTATGCGCATGGCGCAGATCGACTGCCCCGATCATATCTGCATCAAAACCGGGTGGGCCGACCGGCAGACGCCGATCGTCTGCATGCCGAACCGCCTGGTGATCGAGCTGGAGGGGGAAGGTTCATGAATCAGGGCACGCTCTTTCGGCGGCTGACGCTGCCCGGCATTCTGGTTTCGTTGGCCCTGCTGCTCTCGCTTCTGGAGCGCATGCTGCCGCTCGACCTGTTGTTTCCGGTGCCCGGCCTTCGGCTGGGCCTTCCCAATATCGTGACGCTCTTCGCTCTCTGGGCCCTGCCGCTCGGCACGGCGCTCGCCGTTGTGGTTGTGCGTTGCCTTCTGGGGGCCTTTTTCGGAGGCAGCCTTTCAGCTTTGATCTTTTCCTTGGCGGGAGGGCTGCTGGCGCTGGCCATCATGGCGGTGCTGCTCCCCCTTGAGGGAGAAAAACTCTCGATAGCGGGCGTTTCGGTGGCAGGAGCCGCCGCCCACAATGTGGGCCAGCTCTTTGCCGCGCGGTTCGTCATGG
>JAEEGL015838758.1_pt1 | contig 10567 bp, 6 predicted proteins | sample 9134231 | NCBI WGS metagenome assembly JAEEGL01 (sample SAMN16246548, study PRJNA631951) | gut metagenome | biome: gut microbiome; feature: rumen; material: fiber-attached | host: Bos | place: Iran: Karaj | collected 2018-10
AGGTAGTAGTTCATCATTGAGAACATACCCTTCTTCATTTCGCCGCCGTACCAGGTATTGATGATTACCTGCTCCCGGGAGGTAATGTTGAAGACGACCGCCGTCTCCGAATTCAGCCCCAGCTCCTTGAAGTTCTCCACTTTGGCTTTCGACGCCGTATAGACGACGAAATCCGGCTTGAACTCCGCCAGCTCCGCCTCCGTCGGCTTGATGAACATATTGCGGACGAAGTGCGCCTGCCAGGCGACCTCCATGATGAAGCGCACCGCCATGCGGGTGTCCTTATTGGCGCCGCAGAACGCGTCCACCACGTAGAGCTTCTTGCCGGACAGCTCCTTCAGCGCGATCTCCTTGACCGCCTTCCAGGCCTCTTGCGACGCGCGATGGTTGTCATTGGGATAGTCCGGCGTATTCCACCAGACAGTGCCCTCAGAATTCTCGTCCACGACGAGGAACTTGTCCTTCGGCGAGCGGCCGGTATAGATACCGGTCATGACGTTGATGGCGTCGAGTTCTGTCAACACGCCCTTGTCAAAACCCGTAAGCTCCGGTTTCATCTCCTCCTCGAACAGCGTCTCATACGAAGGATTATAGAGAATCTCCGTCGTCCCGGTAATGCCGTACTGTGTCAAATCAATTTTAGCCATTCGCCCACATCCTCTTTCTCATAATATTTTGCGACAGGGAACGGTTCCTGTCCTGTCTTTATAACCTATAGATTTCGCCATGAATCTCAAAAGTCCTGCTGAAATAGAACATTTTTCTTTCGTTTTCGGAATATAGAGGATATTGCAAAACCAAAAACGATAATGAGTGTTGAAAGAATGTATTCAAATTAAATAATCATTAGCGGCATCCCCCCGCTTGATCAGATGATGAAAAATCTTGCCAAATGGCTTTTTCCATAAATAGAGAACCACTTCCTTTTGCTAAACTACCAAGTGTAGCGACAATATCCATGCTATTTATATAGACTTGTGCCTTATTATTACGAGCGTCCCTTGCATATACTCTTATATAATTATCCACACCGTTAATAGAGATGCTGAAAATTTCTTTGACATATTCTGCCATGCTTTATCCTCTCATTTCCTAACAATAAATTTGGGTCGAACAATTAAAACTAAATAAATCAATATTAAGATGACAAAAATCATGACATCCAGACTGATAGGTTGATAATTATATAAAGCAACATTATTATTTGCTTCCTGTAAATCATACACAATGTCTCCTTCGACAGAAAGTTGATAAACATATAAATGGAATTTATTAATGTACCAAATTTTAACGCGCTTACCAAAACAGTCCTTTATAACATTATCTATTGCGTCTTGTGATTGGGAAACGGTAAAAATATTGAAATCAAATGCTGGATGGTATTGGCGACTACCATCTAGTAATTCAATGCCCAGATTATATCCTCCTCGCAGTGGAATCCCGTGAGCAAGTCCTTCAATAGAGTTCAGATTTTCCAGTTGTTCTTGATTAAGTAATGGTGGCAAAAAATTGTGAGTTAAGAGAATAGCCATAATCCCTGCACATATTAAGAAACACATAATAATATTTTCGGAGAAGCTGACTAATTTATTCGTTTTTAATGAGCACATCACTAAATCGTAGCAAATGTCAATAAATAAGATGATTCCAGCCGCAGAATTAATGAAAAAAAAACACTGAAAAAAACCATGATAAAAGACCTCTTTTAAGCCCAGGAACATAATTGAATGCATAAACGCATAGTGCAAGGGGTGCTATTCCCCGAAAGAAAAAGAAGCATCAAATGCGAACGGCGAGGGTAACGGCTCAAGCGCTGTTACATCCGTCGCGCCTATGCGTTCTCGCCGCACCGAAGATGATGCTTCCAGGAAAGAACCCTGACGATGCAGATCCTTCGTACGTTCTGCACCAACTGCTGGCGATATGATTTCTCCGCTAGAGCAAAGCCCTTTGGTACAGTATACCACAGATAGAAATACCTGCTAAACAAGGAAATATTTAGGTGCTTGGTCAAAATCGCCTGACCCGAAATGGTCATTTTCACCTGACGCTGACAGCGGACGCTTCCGCATGGAATCGCTCTACCGGGCATCGCCGAGAATCGTGGCGACGCCGATGTCGTACTTCTTTATGGGGGTTCCGTTCCGGGTATCGTCGGCGCCCGGCACTTGTCCGGCCAGGATTCGCTCGACGCCCGTGTAAAGCGGGACAATCAAGTCGGGGGAGACGGGGAAACTGCCGTGGGCCGGGAAGATGGTATCGAAGCGGTCCCGGCAGACTTCGAGCCGCTTGAGGCTTTGCACGTAGGCATGAAGTTCCCGCTGAACGCCGAACATATAGATACCGCCGTCCTGAATCGGGTCGCCACTGATCAGGACGCGGTTCTTCACGTCCAGCACGGCAATGCTCCCCGGCGTATGCCCTGGCAGCCCGATGATTTCCAGCACGCGATCCCCGAGGTCGAGCTTGTCGCCGTGTTCCACCGGGACGATGGTGCCGGTCCGGTTCTCGCCGTGGTAATAGTTCGACGCTTCGGCCAGGCTCATGTAGAAGGTTTCGAATTCGTTGTTGCTGCCGATATGATCCCGGTCCGCATGGGTGTTCAGCAGCTTCACGGGAAGGTGCGTCAGGCGTCCGGCAATCTCTTTCATGGTATGGACGTGGAAGCCACTGTCGATCAGCAGGGCTTCCTTCGTTCCCGCCAGGAGGAAGCAGCGGACCATGTCCTCCTGGATGCGCCAGGTATTGTCATCGATGGGGAAAATCTGCACTTCCCCGTGCTTGATGTCATACGTTCCGGTATTGTTGCCGGCGGCCAACGCGGAGGGGTGCCCGGCGCCGCTTCCGGCGAAGGGGAGCAGCGGGCTCAAGGCGGCCAGCCCCATCAGCTTCACGAAATCACGGCGTGAACAAGGTTTCATCGAAATCGCTCCTTTCCTGCAATTCGTCGATTGACGGATAACATTCCCTATAGGGACATTCGCCCCGGTTTCGTTTTTTTCCTGCCGGTTGCGCATAATATTCGGAAAAAGTCGGGGCCATCGCACGTACCATCATCGAAGCGTGTGGCAGCCCCGGTTTCAAAAACGCGCAATTTTGGCAAAGCCCTCCTGTTTCCGACTGGCCGAAAACGCTGATACGGCATGGCCTCGTCGCCATCCCCGGAGAAGCAACGACAATACCCAAGTCAAAAGTATTGACCTGGGTATTTTTCAAGGCGCTTCTTCGATGGCCGTCGGCCCATGAAAAACGAGGAGAGAAGCGATGCCTCTCTCCTCGTGGTAAAACCCGGATTGCATATTTTCATGTACGATGTCTTTTTTGTCGCTTCGGTTAAGCGCCAGCCCGCTCCGGAAGGCTGATACGCGGTATCCAATGGCCGGCGAATCCTTGCGGGCCACCGGAGAAACGCGGCCTATACGCGGAACTGGCCCACGGCGCTGTTCAGGTTGTTTGCCAGCGTCGCCAGGCTCGCCGAGGCCGAGGCGATTTCCTCCATGCCCGCTGACTGCTCTTCCACGGAGGCAGAAGCGGACTGCGCTTCGTCGTTGACCAGCTTCGCGGAATTGGCGACGTCCTGCGCCGACGACGCAATGCCGTTGATCTTCTGCTCCAGGGCTTCGAAGGTGCCGAGAGAAGCCGTGGCTTCGCGGCTCAGCTCCTCGACGACGCTGTGGATGGACTCGAAGGCCGCGCCGAGGGAATCGACGCTGGAGGAACCTTCCTTGACCTTCGCGGTGCCCCGCGACATGGCCTCCACCGCTTGCGCCGTGTCGCTCTGGATGGAGCCGATCAGCGTGCTGATATGCTGCGCGGATTCCTGCGACTGCTCGGCGAGCTTGCGGACTTCTTCCGCTACTACGGAGAAGCCGCGCCCTGCCTCGCCGGCGCGCGCCGCTTCGATGGCGGCGTTCAGGGCCAGGAGGTTCGTTTGGTCGGCAATCGCCGAGATACTTTCGACGATCTGCCCGATTTCCTTTGAGCGTTCGCCGAGCTTCTCCACGACCTTGGCGGATTCGTCCACCTCCACCGCAACCTGCTGCATCTGCGACACGGTGTGTCCGACGAGCTCCGAGCCGGTCTGTGCTTGTTCCAGCGCGTTCTTCGTTTGCTCTGCCGTGGTGCGGACGACCTGCGCCGTCGCTTGCGCGTCGTTGGAAACCTCGTTCGTCATGGTGACAGTGTCGCTCATCGTCTCGAGCTGTGCCGTCGCCGCCGTCGACATATCCGACACCGACTGGGCAATGGTCTGGGAAACCTCGGCGGACTGTTGGGAGTTCGCGTTCAGCTCCTCGGAGGAGGCCGCCACCTGCTGGGCCGAATCCTGGATCTGCTTGATGAGGTCACGCATATTCTTGATCATTATGTTGTTGCTCTCGGCGAGCATCGCGAACTCGTTCTCACCGGAAATGTCCGCCCGCTGCGTGAGGTCGCCTTTCGCCACGAGTCCCGAGACGCGGAGCAGCTCGTCGCAGGCGTGCTCGATGGTGCGGATGAGCAGGAAGGCGATGATGACGGACAGGACGACCGCGATGGTGGCAACGATGACGGCGGTGTGCATCATGCTATGGACGTCATGCATCGCCACCAGGCCCGCTTCGTCGCTGAGCTTGTTACACTTTTCCACCAGCACATCGACTTTCTTGTTCATGTCCAGGAAAGCCTGGCGCCCGGCGCCTTTTCCACTTACTTCCAGCGCCTTGTCAAACTGGCCCGCGCCGGCAAGCTTTGCCGATTCGGTTTCATCGGCTTCATAGACCTTCCAAAGCTTTTCTATGGCTTCGATTTCCGCCAGGTCGGCCTTGCGCTCGGCCTCGGTGCCGTACTCCGCTTCCGAGACCTGTTTCTTCAGCTCCGCCAGCGCCTTGTCGGCCTCCTTGTGGCCCGCTACGATGCTTTCCACCCGCTTGGCCGCCGCTTCCTTGTTCCGGCGCGATATTTCCGCCAGTACGGCGCGACGTCCGTCGCCGACCGCCCGGTCGAAATCGTTGATGGTCCGGGTGATCGGCACCATGTCTTCGGTGATGAGGTCCAGATTCTCGTCCACGCCGACCATTTCCTTGTAGACGAACGCGGCGAAGAGGATGAACAGCACGACCACCGTGCCGAAGCCCAGAATGAGCCTTGCCTTGATTGAAAGTCGATCCATAGCTTTTTCCCCCGTTTCTTTGATGAAAATATAGAGATACTATTGGGAATTGGGCAGATGCCCATAATCGCCCCTTATTTTACAATATTCAGTATATTCTCATTTCGGTACTTGTCAATGGCCTTCCAGTCCCAGCGAAATCGGTTCACTTTTTTCTTCTGTCTCCCGCCCTGCGGCCCGGATGGCTTCCCCAAAGCCAGTCAGGGCGTCGAAAGCGGCGAACCGGGCGGCGCGTTTGCTCCGAATCATCGGCGGCTGGAACAGGGATGCGGGGCGGGGGGGAGGCCAATCATATCGTTGTAGCGATGGGGGGCGTTGATGCGCTCATACCCGGTGGCCTCCTATCTGCCGGTTTCGTTCCCGCGTCATCGCGTCCGCTTCGAGATTGCTTCCCTTGAGGATAGCGTTCTTCCCGTACCGGCGGCGGATGGCGAGGATGGTCCACTGGACGGCCCGCTCCCGGCGTTCCTGTTCCGCCGCCCGCGCCTGTGCCTCCATGTCGGCGAACAGGTCGAAGGCCTGAGCTTTCTCCCGCGCCCGGATTTCCGGCGTCACCTGGTTGGCGATGATGGTGATGCGGCGGACCAGGAGCGTGGGGTTCACGATGCGATCGAAGAGCGACAGTACTGCCGCCAGAATCTTTCTCGCGGAAGAAGTCGGCTGACCGAGGTTCGCGGAACCGTGGGAGGAGACGGGCCTGACGTGGCCGTAGTGGTCGAGGGACAAGGGACCAGTGTAGGCGCGGCGGGCCGTTTCGTCCTCCAGGCTCGCCTTGTCGTAGCCGATATAAAGGACCATCTGGCCGGCCAGCAGTTCCTTCGCCACCAAATCAAGCGCCAACAGGTCCGTCATTTCCCAGACGATCAGGCGGGCTTTGGCGAAAGGGTAGGGCTTCGGCAGGACCTGCCCGGAGGTCAGGCTTTTTGACAGCGGCGCATAGGCTTTTATGTCCGCAATCGTGCAGGGCTCCCAGCCCCAGGCGTGGTCGATCAGCAGCTCGGCGTTGACGCCGAAGATTTTATAGAGGAGATTCTCGTTCCAGTAGCCGGCGTCTTTTCCCATCGAGCAGCGGGCGATATCGCCCATCGTGAAAATGCGGTGCTGTTCAAGCCGCGCCGCCGTGCCGGGGCCGACGTGCCAGAAGTCCGTCAGCGGCACGTGCTTCCATAGCTGGCGCCGGTAGGTTTCCTCGTCCAGCTCGGCAATTCGCACGCCGTCCGCGTCGGCAGGCATCTTCTTGGCGACGATGTCCATGGCAATCTTGGCCAGGTAGAGATTCGTACCGATGCCGGCAGTGGCGGTGATGCCCGTTTCCCGCAGCACCGTCCGCAGTATCTTCATCACCAGCGCGCGTGCCGTGATGTTGTACGTCCTGAGGTACGACGTCGCGTCGATGAATACTTCGTCGATGGAGTACACGACGATGTCCTCGGGAGCGATGAAGCGGAGATAGATCTTGTAGATGCGGGTACTGTATTCGATATAGAGTCCCATGCGCGGCCGGGCGGTGATATAGGCCAGCGCCAGCGAGGGATCGGCCCGCAGCGCGGCACTGCTCACCGATTCCCCGTCAAGTCGGAATCCCGGGGCGTGATATCGTCGTATGCCGTTGATTTCCTGCGCCTTCCGGATGACCTCGAAGAGCCGGGGGCGTCCGGGGACACCCTGGGCTTTGAGCGCCGGCGAGACGGCGAGACAGATGGTGCCGGCGGAGCGGCTCTCGTCGGCTACGACGAGGTTTGTGTCCAGCGGGTCGAGGCCGCGCTCCACGCATTCGACTGAGGCGTAGTAAGATTTGAGGTCGATGGCGATGCAGGCGCGATTGTCGGTTTCCATCGCCGGTTCCCTCCTTTCTGCAGGTAAATCAGAAAATTTGTTTGAAAATATAATAGATTACACGTTCGTATTTGTCAAGGACAGAGAGCGTCCAGGCCTTTCGGCGCACTGGCCCGGAAAAGGGAAATTCCCGGAGGCGTGTCTCCGGGGAAGACGCTTCGGCCGTCAAGGAGCCTTTTTGACGAGCGGCGTGTTTTTTTGCGTAATATGGCTGGAAATCTGCGATGCGCTTTGCTATACTTATACAATACAGGTCGTGGATTCCATGGCCAATCAAATGCGCGGGGTGGTAGCAAATGCGTTCGCTGCGAACAAAGATAACGCTGATGACCGTATGCGTGATTCTCGTCGCCCTTTCGGTCGTTTCGCTCTTCAGCATGATCTTCATTCAGAAAGCCGAACACCATAAGTCGGGGCAGCTGCTCCTGCTGCTGTGCGAGACGGGGAAACGGAATCTCGACTACTACTTCAGCAGTGTGCAGAAGTCGGTCAGGAAGGTCGCCACCTTCGTGGAAGGGGATCTGAAAGGGCTGGAGGAGCAGCAGCTCCAGCGCCATGTGGAGCGCGTCGGCAAATACTTCGATGAAATGGCGGCCAAGACGAACGGCGTGCTGACCTATTATTACCGCATCGACCCGGCGGTCTCGAATACGGTCAAGGGCTTCTGGTACACCGATTTGGACGGGAAAGGCTTCGTGGCGCATGAAGTGACCGATATTACGCGCTATGACACGGCGGATACCTCCAAGCTTGTCTGGTTTACCGTTCCCAAGCACAAAGGCAAGCCCATCTGGCTGCCGCCGTACGTCACGGACAATCTGGGCAAGCGCGTCATCTCTTACAACGTCCCGATTTATTGGGAACGACAGTTTGTCGGGGTCGTGGGGATCGAAATCGACTATTCCGTCATGGCCGAGCAGGTGGACAGCCTCCGGCTCTACAACAACGGCTTCGCGTTTTTGAGCGACGCGGCGGGGAATCTCTTCTACCATCCCCGGATTGACGTCACGCATCTGACGGAGGAGACGACGCCACCGGTCCCGGACGGCGTTCTCAGCAAGCAGACGCTCATTGAATACGAGTTTGAAGGCGTGAAGAAGCAGGCAGCGTGGCTGCCGCTGAGCAACGGTATGCGGCTGAACGTCGCGGTTCCGGTCTCCGAGACGGAAGGCGACTGGCAGAGACTGATCTGGTACATCCTGCTCGTCGCCGCTGCCGTGCTGCTGGCGTCGAGCGCCTTTACCATGTACTACACCAAGCGGATTACCAGGCCGCTGGAGGAACTGACCGAAGCCGCGGAGCAGGTGGACAAAGGTCACTACAATATCGCCCTGCACTATGATCGGGACGACGAGGTCGGCAGGCTCACCAGCACTTTCAAGCGGCTGACTGCCCACATGAAGGAAAATATCTCCAATCTGAACCGTCGGGCTTACGTCGACGCCCTGACCTCCGTTCGGAACAAGTGGGCCTATTCCAGTTTCATCGAGGATATCCAGGCATGCCTGGAGGATGACGGCGGCCGGATGAAATTCGCGGTGGGCGTATTTGACTGTGACGATCTCAAGGCGGTCAATGACAAGTACGGCCATGAAAAGGGCGATATCTATATCAAGACCGCCAGCCGCCTGATGTGCCGCGTCTTCCAGCACAGTCCCGTATTCCGGATCGGCGGGGACGAGTTCTCCGTAATCCTGCAGAATGAGGATTTCCTGAATCGGGAGGACCTCATCCGGCAGTTTGAGAAGGAGATGAATGAGATCAGCGCCGCGGCGGAGAACGAATGGGAGCAGATACACGTCTCCTTTGGAATCGCAGTGTACGACCCGCAGAACGACAATGCGGTGAGCGACGTGGTGCGCCGCGCGGACAGAGTCATGTACGAGAACAAGCGCCTCCGGAAAGCGGAAGGGTAGGCGGAAAAACGCCAGTCGTAACAAAAGCCTTTCGGGGGCAGTGTGAACTGCGGCGCCGAAAGGCTTTTTGGCGTTCTCTCACAGCAAAACGCCAACCGGAGAGGGAATTCCGGGCAGTCAGAGGGACAGCCTTTTATTTGCTATATCTACGAAAATATGATAGGATAGCGAATATATGGATAACCTCACATTACAAGCACGTCACTGGCAAGACGTGAACAAGGCGCTGAAAGAATAGGGGATAGGCCTGACCTTCAGCGATTCGTTTGGCGGCAAACGGGAAACTGCGGAAAGGGGCACGCGGATGCAGGGAGAGGAAATCATCCGGCTGGAGGGGCTGACGAAGTGGTACGAGGACGGGCACACGGTGCTCGACCATATCAATCTCACCGTGCAGCACAATGAATTCCTGACGCTTCTGGGGCCATCGGGCTGCGGCAAGACGACGACGCTGCGGCTCATCGCCGGTTTTGAGCAGCCGTCGGAGGGACGCATCCTCTTTGACGGGCAGGACATCAGCCATACGCCGCCCCATCAGCGCCGTATCAATACGGTGTTCCAGAAACACGCGCTGTTCCCGCACATGAACGTCTTCGAGAACGTGGCCTTTGGCCTGACGGTGAAAAAGCTGCCGAAGGACGAGATCGCGGAACGCGTAGAGAAAATGCTGGCCCTGGTGAACCTCGAGGGCTACGGAAAACGCTCGGTGGATTCGCTCTCGGGCGGCCAGCAGCAGCGCGTCGCTATCGTGCGCGCCCTTATCAACGAGCCGGAAGTGCTGCTCCTCGACGAGCCGCTCTCGGCCCTGGACCTGAAACTCCGACGTGATATGCAGGTGGAGCTTAAGCGCATCCAGCAACGGGTCGGCTCAACATTCATTTACGTAACCCACGATCAGGAAGAAGCCCTCACCATGAGCAATACGGTGGTCGTGATGAACGAGGGGCGCATCCAGCAGGTCGGGCGTCCCGAGGATATCTACAACGAGCCGAAAAATCCCTTCGTGGCCGATTTCATCGGCGAGAGCAACATCCTGCCGGGGCGCATGCTCCGCGACGGGCTGGTGCATTTTTCCGACTACGATTTCCCCTGTGTGGACAAGGGCATCGGCGAGGACGTGCCCGTGGACGTCGTCGTGCGGCCCGAGGACGTGGCCATCGTTGGCGCGGAGGCCGGTATGATCCGCGGGACGGTGGAGTCTGTCACCTTCATGGGCGTACATTATGAGATGCGGATCACGGGTGAGGACGGCTTCCTCTGGCTGGTGCAGAGCACGGCCATGACGCCGGCGGGCACGTTGGTGGGCATGAATATCGGTCCGAACGAGATCCATGTCATGACGAGGGAGGAAGTCTGATGGGACGGCGTTTCTATGCTTGCCCGTATCATCTCTGGACGCTCCTTTTCACGGTAGTCCCGTTGGCGCTCATCGTGTACTTCGCTTTCACGACCCGCGATACCGCCGCCTTTACCCTCGACAATCTGCGGCAGGCGGCGCAGCCCGTGTATCTTGGTGTGCTCTGGCACTCCGTCTGGCTGGCGGGCGTCTGTACCTTCCTCTGCTTACTCATCGGCTATCCGATGGCGATAATCCTGTCGAAGAGCCGGGTGCGGTATCGCCGGATGCTGGTCATGCTCATGGTCGTGCCCATGTGGATGAATTTTC
>JAEEGL016452569.1_pt1 | contig 10567 bp, 6 predicted proteins | sample 9134231 | NCBI WGS metagenome assembly JAEEGL01 (sample SAMN16246548, study PRJNA631951) | gut metagenome | biome: gut microbiome; feature: rumen; material: fiber-attached | host: Bos | place: Iran: Karaj | collected 2018-10
ACAGAAATTCATTGTGCAATGGCTGGCAAAGTTGTATTTACGGGTTATAATAATATTTATGGAAACTATGTAATTGTTAACCATGGAAACGGTTATCAGTCTTTGTATGCACACATGTTAAAATACATAGTTAAAACAGGACAATGGGTTGATCAGGGAACTACACTTGGAAAGGTTGGCTCTACAGGTTATTCAACAGGACCTCATCTGCACCTTTCAATTTACAAAAACGGAAAACTCGTTAATCCTGCTTCTTTAATAAAATATTAAACCTTATAGGAGAGTGTGAACATGAAGAGCGTTTGCGTATGTAATGCCTGTGGCAGAACAATCGAGAGAAGTTTTTTGTACTGTCCCTGGTGTGGAGTTTCATGTGCAGCTTCTGTAAATGCAGAAAAAATACTTAATCCAGTTTTTGATAAACTTGAAGAAATTCAAAATAAAAACAGGTTATTACGCATTGCACAAATCGGAAACTCTATTGATGAATTGGAAAAATCTTTAGACATTATGGTTTTACAGTCGGAGCTTGCCAGATGAAAAAAACTTTATTAATTTTGATTTTTGTTTTTTGTATAATTCCAATATTTGCTCAAGTTTCATTTTCGGGAATTGATTTAAATACAAAAAATGAATTGCTTTTTAATGTATCCCATAAGGCAAGAACCGAAGCAGATTATAAGAGTTTGTTTTTATACAATCTTGATCAAAAACTCAATGCTTCAACATCCTTAATGAAAAAAGCAAATCCAAAATTAATAACATGCTATCCTGAATCTCTTGATATGTTGAATGATAATTCTGTGCTGCAAATCCGAAACAGATATGGCAAAGCATATTTATCTATAAACGACAGATCGATAAAGTGGATTGAGGTTGCAGAAGAAATTAAAAATAATCCGGGAACTTATATTCCTGTTTTATCTAGCAGGCTTGATGCATTAAAAATCAGTCCTAACGGCAGATGGTTTTGTTATCTATCGAAAAAAACTAATTCACTTGGAACTTTAATATTAAAAAAAAGTGATGGCTCTATTTCTTATAAACTTGCAGATAATGTAGAATACAGTTATGAAGAGGTCCCAGTTTCATGGTCACCAAATTCTTCAATTTTAGTTTATCAAAAAAATGGCAATCTGTATTTTTTAAACCTAAAAAATGAAACATCAATAAAACAGATTCCAGAAAACTACAGAATTATTGGGCCTGGTAATATTAATTGTATTTACTGGGCATCAGAAAAATCTTTGATTTATATAAATGAAGAAATTGTTTATAATATTCCGGCAAATGAACTTTATACCAGAGCCTTATATTCAGATTTAGTCGGCACAGGAAAAATTGTCGGCCGTCTTCCTTATAATTTTAATGGTGATTCTGATAAATTCTGGACATCAACTGATGGACTTGAAATTGTCATGGTTCAGAATAACAGGACTTTATGGTATATGGAGCTTAGCGGAATGGATTTTAACTGGGTAACAACTTTATTCAGTTATCCTTTTGTAAATATTCCAGGAACCGCTTTAACGTTTAAAGTTTTCTGGACTCAAAAGACATTTAACGAAAATGAAATACCAGTAATATGGATTGAACTTTTACGTTCAGGAAAAACCGAAAGTTACGTATATAAACTCGAAAAAAATACAGAACAGAATAATGCATATTTTTCTCATCTAGCTATGAGTGTAAATGTAAAGGATCCTAAACTTTCACCGGATAAAAGTAAACTGAGTTTTTCTAATGATAATTCCATTTTTATATATGATTTAAATAAATGGGAACAAAAATATTTTAAGGATGACATTAATTTAGTTTCTTACTGCTGGCTTGATTCTCGGAATATTTTTCTAGGGCTGGATAATACAATAGAAAAGTGGAACCTGCTTTCTACTGAGACTCCAGAAATTTATGCAATTTCACAGGCTCAAGAATATGGCTGGAGTAATGTTCATAATACTGTACTTGTTAAAAACGAAAAAGGTTTGTTTGAATACAATGGAGATTTAAACAACTTTATTATTTCTGAAGATGAACTTTTAAGAAAACACGAAATCCAAAACAGTAAATATCGTGTATTTATTGGAAAGAGTGTGAATGCTGATTATGAAAATACACTATATGCACGCAAATTAACATCTGTTAGTTCAAATATTGCTTTATTTAACACTGCTAAAGCAATGACAAAATATACTAAACCACGTGTTGCACTTGCTATAGATTGTCTTGACTGTTCAGACGGAATTACTACAATTTTGAACTGCCTTGCAAAATACAATTTAAAGGCTACTTTCTTTTTTAATGGAGAGTTTGTAAGACGGTTTCCAAATGCAGTTCAAGAAATATTAAATCAGGATCATACTTGTGCTTCAATGTTTTATACAACTTTTTCTCTTGATACAAATGATTTTAAGATTGACGAAGAATTTATCCGAAAAGGACTAGCCAGAAACGAAGATGATTTTTTTGAATCAACAGGCGGTGAATTAAATTTAATCTGGCATGCTCCCGGATATTTTTCAAATAAAACTTTAAAAAATGCCAGTGAACTTTCCGGTTATAAATTCATAGATAATGTTCTTGCCGTTAAAGATACTGTAACAGTCGAAAGAGCAATTCTTGGTCTAGAGCAGTATATTCCGACAAGCGAATTAATTGAAAGTATTGTTAATAATGCAAAAGACGGAACAATTATTCCTATTTCAAGCGGCATCTCTGAAGGAAAGAGAATTGATTATCTGTACGATAAACTCGACCTTGTTTTGAGCGGTCTTCTAAAAAGAAACTTTGAAATAGTTACCGTTAATGAGCTTGAATAAACTATTGCTGTTTTTTTTGTAAGATAAATCTACAGATTTTTCGGGCAGCCTTATCCAGGAAAATTTTAAAAAAGTTTCCTGCTTCTATTGTCCTGTCAGCAATTAATGGAACTTTTCCAAGTAACATTTCTCCACAATAAAAACTAAGTGTTCCTAACTTGTCGCCACATTTAACAGGTGCATCAATTATTTTTTTATATTCTTTTTTAATCTCTATTGAATTTTCATATTCAACAGGAATTGTAAAAGGTACAACATAAAGCGGAACCAGACTTAACTTGTTATTCTTTCCACAAAAAGCACTTATATCAAAAGAATAGTAATCAGGCAATTTTGTTGTATATGTTGAATAATACCAGTCAGTAATTTCTTTTGCATCATGTATTCTGTTTTGATTACCTTCGTAACTGTTTAGGCCTGTGCCTCCCATAAGAATGGCAATTATTCTTTTATTGTCTCTTGAAGCAGTTAGTGCAAGATTATATCCGGATTCATTTATATATCCGGTCTTTAAGCCGTCAACACCTTCGACTTTGCCAAGTACTTTATTGGTCGAAGAATGTGTTACACCATTAAATGTCATTTCTTTTTTGCTATGGAATGTACTTATTGAATCAGGAAATTGAGACAAATAGATTTGTGTAAACTTAGCAAAATCACGGGCTGTTGTTGTATTTAATTCGCTGTAACCAGATGGATCTGCAAAATGTGTGTATTTACAGTCCAGGTATGAAACAACATCATTCATTCGCTTTACAAATTCAGGTATTGAACCGGCTGTGTAAATTGCCGTCGCAATTGCAGAATCATTTCCAGAACTTACAGCCATTCCCAGCATAAGGTCTTTGAGAGTCACTTTTTGTCCCTGTTCCAAAAGCATTAGGGATGAACCTTCTGGAGCATTTATATACCAGGATTCTTCTGGTAATGGAACAATATCATTTAACGAAAAACGATTAGCCTGAATTTCTTCAAAAAGAATATACATGTTTACGAGCTTAGTCATCGAAGCAGGGGGAATAGATAGATCAGCATTTTTTTCGTATACAACTGTCCCTGTCTGATGATCCAGAATTAGACAGCTTTTACAGTTTAAGTTTAAAGCATTAACATTTGCAGTTTCATAACCGCAGTAATTGAGAACAGGAAAAGTGTAAGAAGATTTAATTTCATTAAGTTCTACATTTTGACTTTCTGTAAGTGGTTTTGATTCACCAGGTGATAAAAAGGAACGAACGTAAAAACAAAATGAAATAACTGCGGCAATTATAAAAATAACTGCCGCAGAAAATAATATTTTATGTTTCTTTATATTCAATTATTACTTTCCAATTGAATTAATTAAATTTTGTCCAAACTCACTCCAGAATTCGGATTTTTTAATATAATTCATATCCATACCTGGTTCATAAGCATTAAATGTTGAAGAAACACCAACTGTAAAAAGTGTTTTTCCTTTAGAATTACTGCCTATAAGTTTTACAGGTTTTGCAGTCATTTTAGAAATATTCCATCCCCGGGACTGTAAATCTTTTGCAATTAATGCTGCGGCAATAAATCCACCTAATTTATTATTGTGAGTCACATCTCCACCAAAAAGCTGAGGCGGAAGTTTTTTTGCGCTTGCACGTGCTGTTTCGTAAAGACCAGCTGTAATATCAAAGGCATCAAGCAAGGCAACATTTTCTTCTTGTGCAAGCTGTCTTACGGCACGAACATATGCATTGTTTTCTGAACAAGGCTGACTTGGTGAATTTTTATCAACTGAGTCGTGATGTGGTTTAATTTTGTCCCCAGAAAAGTTGAGTCTTGAAACAGGAGTTACTAAAACAGGAATTGCTCCAGCTTTTTTTGCAACTTCAATATATTGTTTTAAGAACCATTTGTAAGTTCCGCCAGAATTCCATGCATAAAATTCTGGACCGTATCTGTCGGCATAGCTTGCAGGAGTTGAAGATTTTTTTCCGGCAGTAACAGGGAACTTTCCGTTTGCATCTGGTGCACCAAGCGGAACATGTCGGTCTTCAAGGTAACCTGAAGTGTTTGAAGAATCGTTATGTCCAAACTGAATAAACAGGTAATCACCTTTGCCAATCTGGCTTGCAATTTTTGCTAATGTTCCTTCGTTGATAAAGTTACGGGTTGAACGGCCTCCGTTTGCATAATTTTTTACAACGCATTTTTTGTTGTCAAAGAAGAAACCAAGGTATTCACCCCAGGAACCTTCATCAGCATTTTTACCGTTCATGTACATACCGATATCTGAATAATCTTTTACAGTAGAGTCACCGGCAAGGAAGATGTTTACTTTTCCGGTAACTCTTTCACCTTTTTCTGGCACACCTGTAACCTGAGCCTCTGAACCTTTAAGAACTTTTGCATCAAGTTTTGCAGATGCAGTTTCGCCGGAATTAGAACCGCCATTTTCGGCAATTACTTCAACACGTATTGTTCCACCAATATCAGCTTCCTGAAGCATATAAGTCTTTGAAGCATTTCCAGCAGAAAGTTTTGCAACAGTTTCTTTGCCGTCTTTTACACGAATCCATCGGATTAAAGATGTGTCGTAGTTTGCTGAATCTTTATCAAGTTCATAGCGTACTGTAAGAATATCACCTGTATATGGAAGATTGATGTCTTCACTAGAAGTAAGGGCAGGCTTTTTTGCAAAAACAGGTTTTGATGAAGGAGAGACTTTATAAAATGATGGAGTCCAGTCTGTAAGATAATCTTTTACAGAATATCCTTTAGCTGATGGAAGCATTGTTCCCATAATTCTGAAAGCAACATTAGCTTTTTTTCCGTCGATTGTAGAATTAAATTCGCGGTATGTTGCTTTTTCCGGAACATTGCCGCTCATTTGGCCCCAGCCGTCATCACTGATAGAATCTCTTCGATCAAGTTTTGTATTGATAAATGCAACTTTTGCTCCCTGTTCCCAAGGACGGCCAAAATCTGCTTTACCCATTTTCATTCCGTCGAGTGTTGTTACAGTACAGTTCAAAAAGAGATAACCTTTCTGACCTTTAGATTTTGCTACGGCTATGTGACCTTCGGCCGGCAAATCCGGGTTACCGCACCCGCACAAGTCACAGTTTTCAAAAACACAGTCGCCTTCGCCAAATACATAGTCTGTGGTTCCTTCGATGTAGCAGTTTCTGTAATATTGATGCACATCACTTCCTGTAAAAAGTGTATCCTGGTTACCGATGAATTTACAGTTATAACATTCACTGTAATCTGCTTCAAGACAAAGTGCAGATGAACGTTCCTTGGCTTTTGCACTTCTTACATCAGAAGAAAGCTTTCTCTGATACTGAATTGAACCATCAGAAACTACACCATCTGTAAGTTCTTCGTCTGTAATGTATTTGTTAAATGATGATTCAAATGTAATGCCTTCTGCCTTAAAGTATTTTGCACTTGGAGTAACCTGTGTTGCAACACCCCAGCGGGCAGGGCTTCCTTTTTCGTAGCGGTCAAGTTTAGCATCTTCTGAATAATATCCGTTTTTGCCGCAACTGTAATATTTGTAACCAATACCGTAGTACCAGGTAAGTTTTGCTTCCTGCGCAGGGGTTTCATTTTTCAAAGTGATATATGGTGTGCGGATAATTACCTGTTCGCGGTAAACACCCGGAGCAATATAAATAGTGATGCGGTCATTTTCACTTTGAGGATTCATGTAAGAAGCCTGTTTAACTGCTTCACCTAAAGTAGAAAAACTGTCTTTACGGTTTTTGTAACCAACATAAAGTGATTTTTTTAAGGCAACCTGAGGTTTAATTTCTGTTTCTGGATGAACAAGAATATCTTTGTTTACAGTAGAACCCTGCATAACAAGATGCATTAAACATTTGTAACCGCCGTCTGTAACAATGTCGTACACACCTTCACGAAGTTCACCTGCATATTCAGAGTTAGTAACAGTTCCTGAATATGTGTAACCGTCGTCAATATTTACAAATTTGATTGATTTAATTTCACCGGCTTTTGCACCAATAATTTTTCCTGAAGCTTTAGAAACAGTTTTTAAGCCGACTTTTATATCCTGAGTAAAATCACTTCCAGCAGAAAATTCTTTTCCTTTGGTAATAAAGTAATCATTTACACCTGTAAGGCTTGCTGTGTATTTTACATTTGGTTCCATAAGTCCAGAGAATTCTGAACCTGTAACCTTTAGAGTAGAACTTTGATACAATGTATCTTTTGGCGGATAAAGAATAATGCCGAGTTTTGAAACGTCATAAGAAGGATCAAAGCCGGTAATTGTTCCTTTTACTGTTAAAATGCTCTGAGCTTCTGCTTTGATTTTTGCAGTCTGGCTGCCTTTAAGCAAAGACTCGTCTAGAACTTTTATCAGTTTTGTGTCATCAGAAATACCAAAACCTGCACAGCCTGTTAAAATTGCAACATAGTCATAGCCAGGTGCAAGATAAGCACCAAAAGATGTACCGGAAACTTTTCCAACTGTTGTTACACCTGTAGTCTGATTTGCAAAACTGATGCCGTAAGGCTGACCTTTGAGGCTTGAAGGAATTTTAAGAGAACCTGTAACAAAAACAGCAGGTGTTCTGACTACGCGATAGTAACATGGTTTTCCGCCTTCTTTTTCTGTAAAGATTTTATATGAGCCGTCCTCTTTTGCAACATATTCGTATTTTTTTTCACTCTGCATCATGGATGCAACTTCGTCCTGTAAGCCTGTTCTTGCTTTTTCATCATTGATGTGGGCAAAGTGAACTTTTGCTTCGTTAGAGTTTGAGGTAATAGCATAAAAAGAAATCTTGTCACCGGCTTTAACATTGTTTACGATAATGTAGCGGCGTTCTTCACCACCTGTTCCGTTACAATAATATAGTCCGTGTGACTGGTATCCGTCCGGAAAAGTAACTGTGTCGTATCCCTGGTTTCCGTAAGATTTTTTTCCAGGTTTCATGCCGGCATCTTCGTAATAATAAGCGCGGTCATTTGCAATTGGTGAAAGAACAAGGTCACCAAATTCGACATCAGCTAAAGTAAACTTTCCGCCGACATTCAAAGTTGATATTGCGTCTAATTTTTCTTTTGTAATGTTGTTGTTAAATTGAGCGCCAGCAGCAGGAATTCCACCAAAATCCCAGACATCAATCTTTCGGTTTGCTCTGGAGTCTTCTGTCATTTCTACAGAAGGTGAACCTGCACAACTTAAAACAGATAAACACAACAAAGTGCTTATAACTACACAAATTACAGCAAAGATTTTTTTCATGATTTCCCCTTTTATTTGCATCAGTTTTGAAATGCAAAGTTATTATAATTATACCATATATATAGAAAAAAATTAATATAAGATAGGTTAATTACCTACAAAATAGTATAGAAAAGACTTAAACACACTGTTTTGCGGTTTTAATCTCTTTTATAAGTTTACGAATTACAAAAAAGGATGTAATTATCGTTGTAATTCCGTAAAGGGCATTGCTTATAAACATTGTAAGCCCAACACCTTCGCTTCCTAATGAGGTCATGTTTTGAATATACCATAGCGTTGGAATCCTGTAACCGAACAGTCTGATTATATTTAGAATCATTGCAAGTCGTGTAAAACCAAAACCATAAAGCATTCCCTGAACAGTTGTTCCTGCAGCCAGAAAAATCGAGCCCCATATTTCATAGTGATATATTTTACTTATTTCGTGTGCAAAATCCACATTTCCTTTTGCAAAAAGATTAATCAGTAAGTCTTTACAGTTAAACATCAGGATGAGAAAAAATACCCCCATCGTCAAATTTACAAGTGCAGTTTTAAAGAAAAACTCAACAGCTCTTTTTTTGTTTTGTGCTCCTACGTTTTGGCTGATAAGTGTGCTTTCTGCTTCCTGAACTCCTTGCGGCGGAGTAGTTGCACAGCCGCCAAGCCGGTTAGAAACTCCAAGTGCACCTACAATTAATGAGCCGTAATTTGCAGCCATGGAATTGACTATAGCCTTACCAAAAGCAAAAACAAATTTTTCTAAAAAAATTGGAAGCGAAAGCGTGATAATCGGTTTAAAAAACTTCCACTTAAAAGATATTTTTTTTACAGAAACCTGAAATACATTTTTTTTGGATGAAAGGTTTATCAGTGCAATAAAAGTTAAAACAGAATGTGAAAGCAGGGTAGCAAGAGCCAGCATGATAATGTCTTTTTTTACAGTATAGACAAAAATTACAGTTAGAATTGTCTTTGAAAAAAGAACTAAAAGATTATAATACATTATTCTTTTTGTGTTTCCGCGGGCTTTTTCGGTGGCAAGATAAATTGTGTTTATAAATACAGAAACAAGCGAACATATTTCTATTCTAAAATATGTTGTTCCTGTTTGAATTAAATCCTCAGGCATGTTCATAATAATTAAAAACTGTTTAGCAAGCGGAACGAAAATCCCAAGAATTGTTAGTGCTACGGCACACCCTGTAAAAAAAAGTGTGCTGATGTATTTAGAAACATTTTCCATGTCGCCGGCACCATAGTATCTGGAAATAATAATGCCGCCGCCAACAGCAAGAGCATGACCGGTTGCTAAAAGCATTGTTTGTAACTGCTGGATAAAACTGACTGCCGAAACTACATTAGAACTGATATCTGCTGCGATAAGAGTGTCAATAAACTGAAAACACTGATTTAAACAATTGTAAAAAACTAAAGGCAGAGAAATCGAAATCAGAACCTTTAAAGCAGGCCCTGTTAACATAAAAGTTCTGCGTTCTGCTTCTTTTTTGTCTAAAGTAATTTTTTTTTGTGGTTCATTCATCAAATCAATATTAAGAACAAAAGCAAGCCATGACAAGATGATAAAATTGATGTATATTTGAATGATTCCGAATGATTTCTATTTTGACTAAGCCGCATTGTGCGCAGACATTAATTATAAAAAATTCTCGATTCATTGCAGAAGTTTTTCCTGTAGCGTCACAGAATGAAGCGCGCGAAAAATTAAAAGAACAGAAACAAAAATATTCTGATTCGCGCCATGTCGTTCATGCTTTTGTAATTGGTAACACCGGACAGATTCTTGGTTCAAGTGATGATGGCGAGCCGTCTGGTACAGCAGGGCGCGTTGTGCTGGATTTTCTAAAAGGTTCAGGAATTACAAACATCATTCTTACTGTAACCCGTTATTTTGGCGGAACTTTACTTGGAACTGGCGGACTTGTAAAAGCGTACGGTGACAGTGCAAAAAGTGTTTTACAGGAATGTAAAGAAGCAGGGCTTTTAGAACCGCTTGTCGAAAAAACTCATTTTTCTTTTTGTGTTTCTTATGATAAATACGAGCAGTTAAAACATCTTTTAAAATCTTTTCCAGTAACAAACATAAACGAGGAATTTTTATCAGAAATTAAAATTTCAGGAAGTGTTGAAAAAGAAAGCTTTGCTGATTTTTCTACTACATTAAAGAATTTCAGCAATGGAAAAATCAGCTTAGAATGATTGTTTTAGAAGCAGTACAGTTTTGAAAACAATACTAGAACTCGCACTGTTTTGGAGCACGCGGGAATGGAATTACATCACGGATGTTTTCAATTCCGGTTACGTAACGCAAAAGGCGTTCAAAGCCAAGACCAAAACCTGAATGCGGAACTGTACCGTATTTACGTAAGTCCATGTACCACCAGTAATCTTCAACTTTCATGCCAAGTTCTGTGATGCGGTTTGACAGTTTGTCATAATCACTTTCACGTTCTGAACCGCCGATTAATTCTCCGATTCCAGGAACAAGCACATC
>JAEEGL016720241.1_pt1 | contig 10567 bp, 4 predicted proteins | sample 9134231 | NCBI WGS metagenome assembly JAEEGL01 (sample SAMN16246548, study PRJNA631951) | gut metagenome | biome: gut microbiome; feature: rumen; material: fiber-attached | host: Bos | place: Iran: Karaj | collected 2018-10
ACATGATATTAGAAAACAAGAAGAAAATATGAAATTAAAAGATAAAATTAGAGAAAAAGATAAAGAAATTGCAAAAGAATTAAAAAAAAAAGTTGATAAATTAGAAAAAATTGCAGGGACTGAAAAAGTAAAAGAATTAGTAGATGAAATTGAAAAAGAAGGTAATTTTGATATTAAAGTACTTGAAAAGAAAATGAATGATATATTCAATGATGAATATTATAATGAAAAATTAGATAAAAATGAAATTGAAAAATTTGAAAAGAAAGAAGAAGAAAATTTAAATAATATAAATGATAATGAAGAAAATGAAAATGAAGATAATCATTTATGGTTTTATTGTGATAATTGTAAAAAACCAATTAAAGAAAAGAAAATAAAATATGAATGTAAAATATGTGAAGATTATACATTATGTAAATTATGTTTTAAATCAATTAAACATAATCATCAAATGAAAAAAGATAAAGTTCCAATTGGATGTAATCCTCCAGAAAATGCAATAGAATTAATAAAAAAAATAACAGAAGATGAATTATTAATTTGTTCAAAATGTAATAAAGATATTGTTGAAAATTATTATTTTATTTGTGATGAAGATTCATGTAAAAAATTAAAATTTTGTAGAAGATGTCGAGGTGAAGGAAAAAAAATTCATGAACATAAATTACATAAATATTATATTAATGATAATAATAATGAAGATGAAGAAGAAAATTTAAATCCAAAAGATAAATTAAATAAAATTATTGAATATCAAACTGAAAGAAATATTGATAATATTATTGATAAAGAAATTCCTACTAAATTTCATTATACTAAAGTTGAGAAAGATGATTCTGGTTTAACTGATGATATGTTATTGTTATTAGATGATAAAATATTAAATAAATATATTCCTGTTAAGAAAATTGCTCCTTATTCAAATTTTCATTTACCTGAATATAAAAAGAAACAAATGAAAAAACATTTGGAAAAATTGTTATTTAAGAAAAAAAGAGAAATGGCAAATGAATTTGAAGATAAAGACAAATTAGAAAGAGAAGATAAGAAATTTCTTATTGGGAAAAAACATAGGAATAAAGGTGAGATTTCGGAAAAATCAGAATTTAAAAAGAAGAAAAGATTAGAAACTTATGGTATTAAAAATGAATAAAATATAATAAATAAAAGTATTTTTAATTAAAACATAAAAAAAATAAATATATATATTTTAATATAAAAGAGTTATGAATTTTAAATGTAATGAGTCAGAAAATTTTGATATAATATCAAAAAATTATAAAGAATTAAATGAAGATTTGAAAAATATTATAAATTTTTCAAAAGAATATGTAAAAATACTTAATAATTTTAAAAATCAAACATCAAATCTATATTCAAGTTATTTATTTAATTATTCAAAACACAAAAAAAGATTTTTTAGTAAAATTTTTACAGGTTTTGGTAAATTAATTTGTGCACAAATAGAAAGTTTTAAAACATTAATAGAAGGATTATCTGAAAGAAATGATACAATAGAACAATCAATGAAAGAAACAGAAAATTTTAATGTAAAAATAAATGATCAAATTAATAATTCAATTAAAGATATAGAAAATCATTATTCAAATTTGAAAAAATCTAGAGAATATTTTGAAAAAATAGGTAATGAAACTGAAGATATAATTTTAAAATATTATAAAGCAAAAAAAAAGAAAGAAATAAATTATAATCAAGATTTAATCATTAATGAATCAGAAATAATTAATAAAGATGAAACATTAGCAACTATATTGGAAAAAATGACAATATCAGAAAATGAATATAAAAAACAATATTATATTGGATTACAATATGAAGAAACTCTTTTAAATACATTTCAAGCATCAAATTCTAGTTTAATTTTATTATGTAAAGATTATGCAAAAATGATATATGATACGATAATTGAATATTTTATACATTATAGAAGTTTAAAATCATTAATAGAATCAGAAATTAATTCATTATCAAATTTAAGTGATTTAGATATTGAAGAAATGATAAATAAAAAAATAAATGATGAATTAGTAACAAATTGTCCTTATACAAAAAGTAAAATAAAACCATATAAAGTTAAATTAATTAAAATGAATAGTTTTGTTAATGATTTAAATAAAAAAGATGAAGAATTAGGAGTACAAGATATATATAATATTCTTAAAAAATTTTATGAATATTTATCACTTAAAGATGATGAATATGATTTAAAAAATGAAGAAGATAAATTATTAACTAATAATTTAGTTAATAAAATTTTTAATTTTTCAAATCAATTAAGTAATATTCCTGATGAAACTGATGATGATATAAAAAAATTACATGAATTATTGAAAAATAAAGATAATAGATATATATTTTTAACTAAATTAAATAATTTAAGAAATCAATCTATATTTATATTTCCTGAAAACAAATTTAATGTAATTGGAAATCTTTTATATTCTATCTTTGATAATATATTAAAAGATAATGACTTAGTATCTGCAAAAATTGCTATTATATTATCACAAACTTATTATATTCTAGATAAAAATGATAAAAAAATTTATTTACAAAATCTAATACAACATAATCCAGTTTTAAAAACAATAGAATTTTGGAATACATTTCTTCAATATTGTATTGAATATGAAATTTGTGAATGTGTTAAGAAAGATCATGAAAATGGACTAATAAATAAAGAAAATCAAGAGCAAAAAGATAAGAAATATAATAATATTATTTTTACTCAATTAATAACCATCTCAAATAATATGATTGAATTTAAAGTGGATAAAGAAGATATAAAAAAAGTAATTAATGAAAAAATAGTAAAATATAGAGTACATGAAGATTCAAAAAATATCATATTAAATTTAATTGAAAATAGTCAATAATTTTAATTTTAGATATAATTAATTATTTAATAATTAAAATATTAATTTTTAATAGATAATATTCATTATATAATTCATTTATTTAAAAGTACTTTTATAATAACATCTGATAAATATGATATTATATTTTCAAAAAAAATATACTAATTCAAAAATTAGATTAAAAAACAATAATTTCTTACTAAAATAAATCAATAAGATAATATTAAAAGAGAAAATTAGTCATATTGATGAAATGATAAAAGAATTTTAATAGTGAAAAGTAATGATTTTTTAATATTTACATAATTATTAATTTATATATAAATACTTTGTCATTTCTAAATATTCAGATTTTAGTATTTTGTTGCCAGATTTTAACTTTATCATTTTAGTTTTAATTGGTTTTTCTGAAATAGTTGATTTCATTTTATGTTCATTATTTGTTGGAAGAATTTCATTTCTTAAAAAGAAAAAACGTTTTAATTGGAAATCACATAAAAATTTGTTACAAAATTTATCTTTTAATGAAGAAAATATAGTATAATTTTCTTTATATTTTCCTTTAATATTTACCTTTTTAATATTTTTATTAATTAAACTAATTATTTCATAAGACAAATTATAATCATTATATATAGGGTTGAATGTTGAATTTTTACAATATTTGATAAAATTTATAATATAACTCAATGATTTTATATCATTTTCATTACTAAAATTTATTTTTTTTGTACCAATAAATTCAGTAATTAAACATATACATGAAAGATAATTAAAATTAAGAGTTTCAATTAAAAGTACAATTATAATTAATCTTTGAGAAATATTGGTTTTTAATTCATCAAAATTTAATTCTAATTCTTTAATTACATCAATTATCTTTAAAATTTCTTTAATATTATTTTCACTTAACTTATTACTATCACAAAGGGAATTTATGAAAATATTACTTAATTGTATAAATTCTGTATATATTTTTTCTAAATTATTAGTCATAATATATTGTGTTATTAAATCTTTTTCATTTGAGTTAAATAATTTTTCTTCATTTAATTTTTTAAGATAAATATATTTATTATAAGGACATTGACTATGAACAATAAGTGAAGATATATTATTTGATTTTTTCATTTTATCATAAAGAAAAGATATAATTTCATTATTATAAATATAGTTTCTTGATATTTTCATTAATATAAATGCAAGTTCAATATTAAAAGATTGAATTAAACACTTAATTACATTTTTATAATCACCTTTCATTAAAAATGAGTTACATGCAAAAATAGGGGAACCTTGAACTAAAAAATCATTAGCTGAATTTTCAATTAAAGAATTTATATCTTTATTTTGTTCTAATTCAATTTGAATTTTGTTAATAATATTATCATCTATTTCATTTATATCATCTTTTATTTCAGGTTTTTCTTTAACTAACTTTTTATTACTTTTACATAAATAAATTAATTTAGCATCTTCATAATCTTTTCTACTAATTAATTCATTAACTAAACTATTATAATCATTATTTAATAATTCAGAATAAATTTCTTTTTCTTTATTTTCTTCTTTACAATAATTTTCATATCTATTTATTAAATATTTCCAATAATCTTTACTTACATGTGGTGCTGCACAAATTGCATCTTCCCATTTATTTTCATATATTAATAATTCACAATATTTTTCCCAATTACCTAATATTGCACTTTCATTTATTAATTTATCAATTATATCATTTTTTTTTGATGCAAAATCAATAGATTTATTATATAAAAAGTTATCTATTTCTTTATTTAATTTACTTTTTTTTTCAATATATTTATCTACAAAAGAATTATAATTACCTTTATTTCTTTTTAATATTTTCCATAAATCTTCAATTCCTTCATCATATAGATATTCATTTGAAATTTCTTCTCCAAATTCAATTAAATCATTTTCAGTTTTTTTATTTGAGAATTGTATAAGTGTATTTATTTGAAGTGAATTATTATAATTAAAAACTCTAATTGTATTATCTCTTGAAGATGATAAAAATAAAAAAGGATGAAATGGTGAAATATCTAATCCATAAACATCACTTTGATGAACGTTAATAATTTCTAAACAACTTTTTATATTAATATCCCATATTCTTATTGTATTATCCCAACTTCCACTTCCTAATAAATCATTTTTAAACCAAATTAATTCCCTTATTTTATCAGTATGTCCTATTAAAAAATTTAAAAATTTAATATTTTTTATATTTTGAAAATCATATATTCCAATTTTAAAATCATTTGATGATGAAGCTAAATAATTTTTATTTATATTAAATTTTAACTCATATACTGCATATTGATGATTGTTTAATATTAAATATGGTTTTGGATTTTTTTCTTTATTATTTAAAATATTATTATAAATTTTAATTGAACCATCATTTAAAGGAACAATTATTGAATTTTCTTCTTTATTAAATATACTTTTAAATACATTTTTTCCTAATTCAATAATGTTAATTTTTTGCAATTTAGTATTTGAATCAAATTTTGATATTAAAACAAATGTTTGTAAACTTACTAATATTTCATTATTTTTATTCCAATCAATACCATGAATTAATTTATTATTTTTTATTTTATTATTCTCACATAATAATTGACAAATTTGTTTATTTTTATTAATATCCCATATTCTCAAATATAAATATGAATCACCACTACTTAAATAATTTTTATCATTTGGTGACCATTTAAGACAAATAATATGATTTTTTTCTTTTTTTTCATCATATACTCCTCCAATATGATTAGAATATGATATTGAATATAAAGTATTAATAGGTTTTTTATTTATTAAATCCCATATTTTAATTGTACTATCAAATGATGCAGTTGCAAAAATATTTTTTATAAATGGATTTATTTTCAAATCAAATATAGTTTGAGAATGTGAAGAATCAATTGAAAAAGAAAAAAGAGAATTTTTTAAATTATATAAAAATAAATTTCCTTGAATATCATTAAATAAAATATGATTTTGATCTGCCTTTACACAAGAATTAATTGGTAAATTACCAATTCTTTTTATATCATTATGATTTTTTTTTGATACATTCCATTTATAAAACTTTGAAGTATTTTTATTAATAGAAATAAAAGAACCAGGTTGAAAATTTAACCAAAATAAATTTTTAATAGAATTACCAGTTCTTTCAAAAATTTGTATAATATAAGGATTATTAATTCTAAAATCAATTAAATAAATTAAACTTGTACTAGTTCCTACTAATAAATAATGATAATTTTCATCAATATCATACCATTCAATACAAGTAATTTTCATTTTTGAATCTAATTCATCATCACTTATTATTTCAATATAAGAATTTTTTCTTGAATCATTTATATCTAAATAATAAATATAATTATTATCATTTACATATACTAAAGATGATGAATCAAAAGGATACCATTTTACATATAAAATATTACCTTTTGTTTTAATATTTTTTAATTCATATTTTTCATTTTGATTAGTTAATGTTGAAAAAATATCAAAATATGATAATTCACCTTTTGAAGTTAAAACAATTATTTTATTATCATTATTAAATTCCATGAAAATAACATCATTTTTAGTTAATAAAAATAAATTTTGATCTTGTCTTATATCATATATTATTATTTCATAATCATAAAAAATAGCAAGTTGAGATTTACTTCCTTTATTAAGTGCAATTAATTTAATAAAATTATCTCTACTTTTATTTATTATATTTTTTATTCTCTTTGATTTCATATCTAAAATTATAACTGTAACTGATGAACAATAAGTTATATATAAATTATTAGCTGATAAAATATATTCATTTTCAGTCATTGATCCAGGAAGATAAATATTTATTTGTTCTACTCCTTCATATAAAGAAATTGACATTTAATAAATTGTTTTTGTATTTTAAAACAAATGAAAAAAAAAAAATAAATAAAATTAAAATTTTACCAATTAATCAAATAAGTAAATTTTTCATATAGAAAAAAAAAATATAAAAAAAACCAAAAAAAACCAAAAAAAAAAAAAATCCAATTAAAAATAATTAAATAATAAAAAAAATAAAAAACCCAATAAAATAAAAAAAACCACAAATAAAAAAAATGGCTTCAAAATATAGAAAATTATTTAAAGTTCCTCCAGATTTTGAAAATATCCTAAATGACTTTGCAAAAGAAATTCTCCGTAATCAACCACGTGACATAATAGATTTCGGTATAAAATATTTCGGAGCAATAGAAGAAGGAATAGAATTAGACTACCCAGATAAAGGAGACAATCTTCCTTGCAGTTACAAGCGTCCAACAAAAAAAAGAGAAATAATCAGAGCAATAAACAAAATGGAAATGTCAATAGAAGATCAAGGAAGATTCCATCGTTCAATGGAGAAAATAGAAAGAATGCATAAATATGATTTACCAAAAAGAGATCCAGATCCAAATATAGAAATTGAAGGTGATAATGAAGTTAAAATAGTTAAAGTACCAGATAAGATTAAAACTGATGAAGAAATTAATATTAATAATTATAAATTAAATGAAAATGGTGAATATGAAGAAAATGAATTACAAGATAGTGGTGGTAAAGGTGCAAGTAGGGAAATAAGTAATGATGGTAATTATGGTTCTGCATCTAGACCAGATAGTAATAAAGATGTTAATGAACATGTTAGTGGAAGTAGAACTGTAGTTAAGGAAGTTATTGTTAATGGGAAAGTTGTTAAGAGAGAAGAAACAAAAGAAGTTTATGATGATGATAATAAAGGAAATTTAGATGATCAATTAAATGATTTAAATGATAATTCTGGAGATGGTATTCCTGTTAATCAACCTGATGTTACTGATGTTAATGTTAATATTGAAGATGTTAATGGTAAGAAATATTCTGGTGAGGGAAGTAATGGTGAGATGGAAGATCCTAAGAAACAGAAGGAAGATGAAGAAGATGAGAAAGAAGAAGGTGATAAAGAAAAGGAAGATGGTAGTAAAGGGGATCATAGTACTCCTAAAGGTGAAGAAGGTTCTCCTGAAGAAGAAGAACCTAAACAAGATGAAGATCATTATGATAATAATTTTGGTAGAGATGATTATGAAGAAGGACAACAACAAGATGATGAACAGGAAATTTCATATAATAGATCAAAAGGAGATGAAGGTAATAATGAAGAAGAATATGAAGAACCTAAAGATGGTGAAGAAGATGCTCCTAATCGTTCTGTTACTGATGAAGAACTTAAAAAACAAAATAATATATTAGAACAAAGTAAAAAGACTGAAGATGATAATAATGTTAATAAAAAAGAAGGTAAAGATGAGAAAAAAGAAAAAGAAGAAGATGCTAATTATGAAGAACCAGCTGAAGATTCATTTAATAAAGAATTAACTGAATCTCAACAAAATTATGCTAAAAAAGATAAAAATGAAGGTGATAATAAAAGTGAAGATGGAGATAAAAGTGAAGAAGGAGATAAATTTGGAGAAGAAGATATAGAACATAATAAAAAAGATTCAGGTGAAGATATAGTTGATCATGATGAAGGTACAATAAGGAGAAGACCTTCTTTAATGAAACAAATAAGTTTAAAAGTTCCAGTTGGAATTGAAGATAAAAAAGCAAATTTAGCAGAAATTATAAAAGTAACTGGTAATAAAATAACAGATAAAAGAGGAAATGAAGCAATTGAAGTAGAAGTAACATTATCAGGTGGAATAAAAGAGAAAGTAATATTACCAAGAAAACCATCAAAAGAAGAAAATGATAAAGAAAATAATGAAAAAGAAATTGATGAAGCAGTTACAAATGTAAATGAAATAATAGCTCCAATAATAGAAGGAATGGGTGCATTAAATCAAATTGATATAGATAAAAAAATAATTGAATTAGATGGAACTAAAAATAAAAGTAAATTAGGTTCAAATGCAACATTAGCAGTTTCACTAGCAGTTGCAAAAGCAGCAGCTGTATTCTTAAGAATACCATTATATCGTTATATTGGTGGTATATCTGCTAAAATTCTTCCAGTACCATGTATGAATATTATAAAAAGTAATAATAGAGAATCTACAATTGACTTTAAAGAATATTTTATTATCCCAGCAGGATTTAAAACATATAAAGAAGCACATAAAGCAGGACAAGATATATATATTGAATTAAAGAATGTAATGAAAAACCATGGATATGATATTGGTGATGATGATGGATTTGAACCATTATTTAAAGAAGGTAATGGGGAAGTATTTAAATTAATAACAGAAGCAGTTAATAATACACAATATAAATTAGGTGAGAATATCTTCCTTGGTTTTAATTTAGAAGCATCTAGTATTTATGATGGTAATATATATAATTTGAAAAATAGTAATGAAGGTGAAAAAACAAGTGATGAAATGATAGATTATATAGAAGAATTAATAAATGAAAATCCATCAATAATAACAATTGAAGATGGTTTAGCAGGAAGTGATTGGGAAGGATGGAAAAAATTAACTGAAAGATTAGGTAATAGAGTTCAATTAGTTGGTGATGATTTATTCCATACAAATATAGAAATAATTGAAAAAGGTATTAAAGAAAAAGTTGGTAATTGTGTTTTAATTAATCCTAATAAAGTTGGTACTTTAAGTGAAACTTTAGATGCTGTTAGAACTGCACAGACTAATAATTATACTTGTATGATTACTCATGTTGAAGGAGAAAGTGAAGATGGTACTATTGCTGATTTAGCTGTTGGAACTAATAGTGGTTTAATTAGAAGTGGATCTGTTATTAGAAGTGATAGTATGGAAGCTTATAATAGATTATTGAAAATTGAAGAAGAATTAAATAAAGATGCACTCTTTTTGGGAATTAAAAGCTTTCAAAATTATAAAATTTAAATAATTTTTATTTTTTTTTATTATTTTTTATGCTTTATTTCTTATTTCTGAAATTTTATAAAAGAACATTAAAAAATATTTAAAATATTTTTTATAATATGAAATATTGTTTTATCTTTTAATTTTTAAAAATATTAAAAAATAAAAAAAGAAGTTGATTCATTTTTATCTTATTATAAATGGATATTAATAATATGAATAATTTTACTTTAAAAGATTCTTTAAATATATATAAAAATCAAAAACATTCAATTCCATCTAAAATATTAAATAGAAGAAGAGTTAAATTATATCAATTATTAAATAATAATGATGAAAAATTTTCTGAGTCAAGTATTAAATTATCAGATCCATTATTATATAATTTTTTTGTTGGATATAGAGATAATAATATCTTATATAATACTAAAAATGTAAATTTATTATCTAATTTTCTTTTAAGAGAACTTGATAGAGATGAATATGTAATTAAATTAAAAAATGAAATAGAAAAACAAGAAAAAATATATGGAAAAGATAAAATTGATTCTGAAATAAATAAAGTAAATGAAATAAATATGAAATCAGAAAATAAAAGAGAAGATGATATTGATACTTTACTTAGATGTGGTATGCATAAATTTATATATAATCCAAATAAAACTGAATATGATGATGATTCTGATTTAGATATTGATGATAAAGAAAATGAGCATTATGAAGATGAAAATTATTTTAATTCATAAATTATATATATTATTCTTTTTTAATATAAATAAATAATAT
>JAEEGL017165268.1_pt1 | contig 10567 bp, 2 predicted proteins | sample 9134231 | NCBI WGS metagenome assembly JAEEGL01 (sample SAMN16246548, study PRJNA631951) | gut metagenome | biome: gut microbiome; feature: rumen; material: fiber-attached | host: Bos | place: Iran: Karaj | collected 2018-10
CTTTGGCCTTCGTTGCATGCGGTGCCCCAGTTTACAGTTAAAGTTATGGACTCGCTGACATTACCAGAGTTGTTGTTTCCACCAAATAGATTGCCAATACGGCCACCTGTCATCGTGAAATCTACACTTCCTGTAACATCGGCCTGATTAGCTCCACAGAATAGTGAGTCAACAATTGCACCATCATCCATACACTTTACTGCGATTTTACCAATAGCACTATTTGCCTGGTTTCCGCCACCATAAAGTGCACCTACATGAATTGGGCGATTAGCCAATGCCACATCACATGGACCTGTACCACTCTCTGCCTTTGACTCAACCTCAACCTTAAGATCACCTGTTATGTTTCCATACTGGTTACTACCGCCATAAACGCTTCCAATGGTACCGCCATAAATATACACATTAGTGCCGCTTGTGGTTACATTAGCACCTGGATTATAATGCGGTTGGTTAGCGTTAGTGTGGTTACCTGTCTCACTGAAGCCATTACCACCGCCAAATACATTACCAATAGTATTACCTCCGTATATTTTAATGTTTGTTCCTGCAACATCAGCTGCGTTGCCGCCGCCATAAACATATTCAATACTATTTGTAGCACCACCATGGATGGTAACTTCAGGTGTACCACTATAAGCAGATTGGTTACCGCCACCGTAAACAGCATGGAGAGCATATTGGCCTTCAGCAGGGGCTGCACTGGTTCTATATATATCTACCTTAACTGTGCTCGCAGGAGTACCATTGACATTGTTACATCCAAACACACTGCCCGAGCCAGCTTCACCCTTGGGGTCGCTCTCGGTAGTAAGTACACTACCACCAGTGACCACAACTTCCACCTCACCATTAACTGCGGCCGCCACATTGCTATGTCCTGTACCTAAACTTGATTTATCGCCTAAAGCACCACCGTAAAGGGCACCATAGATTGTACCTGCATTAAGGGTGACCTTTGTTTTGTTGTTGGCGTTGGTATTAACCGATCCTAAAGCAGAGCCACCATATACATCACCATAGACGGTAACACCATCGATTGCATTACATTCACCAAGAGTAAGACTCACATTGCCGGAAACGGATGTAGATTGACCATATCCTCCACCATGGATGTTGGCAGTCTTTGAAGACGTTCCCACCTGACCGCCGTTGATGTTCATGGTGACATTATCGTTGATGGTGCCCCATGAATTACTGCCTCCATAAAGTCCACCTGTTTTCGTGGCATCACCGATGGTATTTCCCTTGATCGTACCACCTTTCATTGTGATGGTGACTTCCTGTCCTTGCTGATTGTTACTGCCACCAAAAACACTACCATTGACTGTGCCACCTAAGATATATATGCCTGTGGTTCCGTTGTCTCTAACCCAACCATAGTTGCCTCCACCATAGACATCACGCCATATGGTAGCTTCATCCGCGACAGCAACAATAGAGTTGTTAACCCGACCTACAGTTCCTGTTTGATAGTTACCATTTGCAGGTAAAATACCACAGCCAGCTCCAAACACATTTCCGCCATCTGCGCCATTTGTTCCATAGTTAGTGGTTCCGCCTACATGAACACCACCACTTTCACTTCCAATGACTGTTTTGCCACCAATATAAAGGCTTGTACTGCCATACAACTCACCGCCTGAATTCTGAGTTCCATTGGCGCCACCGGCAACCCATCCGTTGATAGTGCCACCGGTGAAGATAAACTGGCGATCGCCGGAGGCTCCTGCAAATTCGGCAGCTCCGAATACGGAGCCACGCACATTACCTCCCTTAATGCGGATTTGTAATGCCCAACCATCGTTCACGATGTAATTGGCGTAATTGTTGCCATAGTTGTTCAGGCCACCAGCGATGTTACATACCTCACCGCCCTCCATTATCAAACGACGTTTGCCTTGATAGCGGTTACCGTCACTATCATCACCACTTCCTGAATTGCCCATATAAATACAAGTGGCGGCAGCGCCAGCTGCTACGCCCTTGCTTGCTTGTACCTTCCCGCTCTTGATGAGCCAGTCATAAGTGAGGTTGTTGCGATTGGTGTTGCTGGTAAACTGTTGGTAGCTAGATCCACCGTACACAGTGCTATTGGCAGCAATGGAAAGCTTGCTGTTATCCTCCTTGGCGCGGTCATAGTCACAGCCAAAAATTGTCTTAGCACTCACTGTGCCGCTATGGGTACGGGTAGTGCCATCTATCATATTGAAGGTGCCAAATGTACCGCTTTCAAGACGGATGGTATATTCGACAGCACCGCTCGTGTTGCCAGAGAGTCCTCTCACCGTTCCGACCGTTCCCGTACAACCTCGGCCAATTATCAGGTCATGATTTGCAGCGGTGAGGGTGTTGGAGGCCATATTAAAAGCAACATTCTCGAATTTGGTGTTTGCTTCTAGGGTCAAATTATAATTGTTTGCCGCACCTCTAATATATGTTGCGTCATTATTCTGTCCTCTTACGCCGTTAGGCAAATAGTTTGATACGGTTACCTGCCTGTCAATGCTTGTAATGCGTTTTCCTGAGCTGCCACCGAAATTGTAGGATGCGTTTGTCGTATTCAGGACTATAAAGTTACGCTCATATCCTAAACTGCTATGGTCGCCAATTTGATTAGCACCGCCATCACTCGCCTTTACTACATATGCCCGAGCCCAGACGGCCTCGAATTCAACCTCCATACCATACTCGCTGTTAGGAGCGAAATATATATCGGTACCGGTATTGATAACAGCACCCGTGGAAAGAGCTGTTCCACCGCTGGCAGCACTATAAACGGCACCGCCAGAGACACTCTTCAAACGCCAGCATTGGAAGCCGCGCCATCCTGACCAATCGGCAGTGTTGGTCGTTTCAGTTCCGCCATAAGTCGGGCGCACCTGGAAGGGATTGGGTATTGGTGTGTACGGGCAGCGGCCGGTGGGGTTGGCCGATGTGCTGCCGTCGGTGCGTTCAAGAGTCTTGTAATATATAAAAGTATTCTCGTTCTCACCACCCACATTCACCTTGGCACCGCCTACGTAGTTGGTGTTATCAGGCACCACATAGTTAGAAGCTGCCATTCCAGCTGTGTAGTCAGTGTTACCTGTCATCACAATGCCATCGCCATAGTAGGTAATCTTCACATCGGCAGGGTTGAGGCTACGGATAGGACAGTCAGGGTCGCTGTAGTAGCTCCACTTGTGGTCTTCTAAATCATTCAATGACACAACTCCACCACTGACGCCAGAGGTGGCATATAACTGAGATGCGATTTCAGAATTGTCGTAGCCGCTTAATGTAGCGATAGCCTTTACGGTTTGACCGCTGGTAACCGTGAAAGATGAGCCATTATATTGAAACTCCGTTGCAGATGCAGTACCGACAGGGTCTGTACCATTAGTAGTATAATAGATGGTTGCTCCTGCGGTGGCACACGCGATGGTGGTGCTGCCATCGCTCTGGTTGATTGTGATGACAGGAGTTTCCACACTCATGTTATATGGTCCACCTGTTGACGAATAATAGTGTTCTCCATCACGAGTTGCAGATGCTTTGATAGTGATACCAGATGCCGTAAGTGGGAAACTACCACTATACAAGATGCGTGTAGCACTCGATTCGGGGTTGGAACCATCGGTAGTATAGTAAATCGTGGCACCATCAGCTGCGGTGATTGAAATAGTGTTTACATTTCTACTGATGACAGGAGCTGGAATGGCATATCCACTAAGGGTGATGGTTTTAGTCGCTGATTTAGCAAACCCATTAGAAGTAACTGAACAAGTAAGGGTCATCGTGATATCGGTCGAAGGTAACGAGCTAACCGTGATTTGCCCATTGGATGTATTCAAAGACGCATATGTACTCCCCCCCTCAAGACTCCAAGTGCCAGAAGTGACATTGGTTCCATCTGGAGTATTTGTTTGCAAAGCATTGTTGTACCAATAATAACTTGTTGCTGTAGTACCGCTATAACCATCAAACTGATGATATTGTGGTGTGGCTGTTGCTGCCACACTGTAGTTGAATGCATCTTTTTCAGCCAACACATCTGTACCTGAAATAGTGGGATCAGACAATGCCGCTTCTTTGTTGCTGTATGAAAAGAGTACTGTATAATCGGCTGATGTTCCTGCGTTGGCAGCACCATATACTGTCCATCCATTATTATATCGTAAATGGCGCGGGTTATAATTACCAGTTCTATTTCTTGAGATTCTACCATTTCCATTATTAGTCCACTGATAATAATCTGTGGAAGTACTCAAATTAAGAGTAAAACCATAAGGGCTACTGGTAGAATTACTGTTCTGTCCACGTAGATAATATCCACCATTCTGGAACGTAGTTACCGCAGTAATACTATTATTATTCCCTGTAAAAATACATGAACTGCTATATGTACCAAAATTAGACTGAGCCTCTATGGTCCCGCTATTGTTACGCAAGAAATAGACAGTATTCCCATTCCTGTATAGGAATACATACTGTTGCGCCATCATTCCCCCACTCACTCCCAGCAGCAGAGCGAGCACAAGGAGGCTACGGAGCAGGGGGCGGCGGGTGCCCTTAATTGATAACTTTATCATCGTCTTATCGTTCATATCGCGGTGCATATTGTATCGGTTCATATTGCGAGTGCTAAATATTCAAAATACTGCTGCGTGACTAACCACCTTTTTAAGAGCTGAAACGGGGAAGCCGATTTTGTGGAGAATCTCCTCGAATCGTGTGCGCTCCTTATAAGGGATGGTCAGTTCATAGGTCATCATCTCTTCTGCGTCATCAGTAGGAACAGGCTCGAAAGCATAGAAGGAATCTGCTTCGGGCAGATACTTCTCGGGGAGGGCTGAGGGCTGAACGAGCTTGACATTATGATAATAGATATCATTGTTCACATCAACCACATAGAGATACCCGTCGTTGGGATGCTCAATGAGTTCACGAAGGGTGATTTCCCTCCCTATATATTTTTGCAGATTGGAAAGACTAACACGAAGCACCAGCCAGCGATTGTCACAATCGTCTCTGTCCGCCCAATAGAACAGATAATCGTCACCGTTACTGCTGACATAGTGTGACAAGAAGGGCCCCTCGAAATATATCAAATCGGCGATCTTCCTGAAACCGCTGAAGTCGTAGTCTATGTTATATCCCTCAATCTTTATCATGATTCTTAGATTAGGCTTTTGGTTATTTGAAAAGACTTATTCAAATCACACATCTCGTATTCGTAGAAATCGAAATGGCCATTGGCTGCAGTGTTTGTCTTTCTGCCATCTTCGTTCGCAAGGCATCCTTCAGATAGTGAATCGCCAATCGAATAATGAAGATTCTTGAAGGCTTTGCGAAGATTCGTGTAAAACGCTTCTGCCTTTTCAGCGGTGGCAAAGCACGACAGAGAGAATAACGATATGTTTGCCTTCCCTTTGCCCATGTCTTGAAGCATACGTTTAGGATTGCTCATATACTGAGGCATGTGATTGGCATGAGCTTCGCCAGTGAAAGCAAAACGACAAGCCTGAAGGCCGTTAGGGGCAAAAAGCTCCGGTAACTGACAGCCTATAGCCAACAGCTCGTCAATCTGCGCTTGATATTTAAACCTTGTCTCAGTGTTCATATCGTGAGTTTTCGCTGCCTTTCGTAGAAAATACTACATATTGCCGCGCAAAGGTACGACAAAAAACTGAAACCACAAAAAAACACATCGAAAAAAACATAGCGGCACAATGCGCTATCCTTCTCATAGAGAAGAGAAAGAAGGGACGGGATGGAGAAGAAAACTGAAGGAATGGAAAGATTTTTTACCTCCCTACGACCACGTTTGCATTGCCCGTCACGGTGGCCGTTTCGCCCAGTCCGGCACCGAACACATCGCCGCGGATATCGACGCCCCGGGTCTCCTCTTCGCTCTCATCGACATTGGTGGTATCCGGATTGTCCGCGATGGACACATATTTGATTTTCTCTTTCGTGCCAACAAAGACGTGCGTATCACCAAACACAGGCGCCGCATTGCCGCCGCCATAGACCGTACCGATGCTGCCTATTGCGTTGGCAGCACGGCCAGGAAGCGCCAGCACATAAGAAACATTGGATGGGTCTTTCAAAGTAAAAGAGCTTTCCGAGAATGCCGTGCCAGAGTTAAGTCCCACGACCTCATCAATATATACGTGGGGATTACCCGTCACGGAAGCGTCTTCACCATAACCGCCACCGAAGATGCGACCGATGCTGGTGAACGACTTCACGTTTACCTCCGGATAGTTTCCAGTATAGCTTCCGGTAGCGGGTGCCGTGTAGGCCGCCAGATTGCCGCCGCCGTAGAGTTCGCCGATGATGACGGGGTGACAACCTGTCTCCTCGATGTTCACCGTGATGGAGCCAGAGATGAGGCCACCCATGTTGTTGCCGCCAAATACGCGATGGAATTGCCCGCTCGTAATGGTCAGCACCACATCGGCACGAATGTCCGCATTTTTCGCACCGCCATATATCTCTTCCAGCCCCGTGATACAGCCCAGCTCGATGCCTGCCGTGCCGTCCATGAATGCCGTATTACCACCGCCATAGACCTCGCCGATATTCAACGGACAGATAACAGAACCATTTTCCGTGGCTTCGTGAAGGTGCACAGTAGCACTCGTCACGACATTACCTAGCGTATTCGAGCCGCCAAAGGCATAGTGGATATAACCGCCATAGAGATACACATCGGTCGTGCCCGCGCCGTATGTCCTATCCCCTATCTTGCCCACGTTGGCACCTGGGTTGTCGATCCACGTATTGCCACCGTCCAACGAATACGGATCCTTACCATTACCGCCACCGAAGACATTGCCCAGCTCATAGGCGCCGTTCACGGTGACCACAGTGGCCGGTGTTGAGGCCGCGTTACCGCTACCATAAACATAATGGATACTCGTTTCACCGCAACCGTCGATGATGACTTCTGTCTTCTCTGTGTTACTCGTAGGCTCGTAGGCCGCCAGGTTACCGCCGCCATAGACGGCCTCCACCTCATACGCGGTATCATCCTTCGATGCCGACCTCGTATGGCTGACGTCGTCACCCGTGTCTGCGGTGCCCTTGTCATCGGTCCACCCTATGGTCTTAGAGACATGCACCGTCACGTGTCCGAGCGGCGAACCGTTCAGATTGTTACAGCCGAAGATGGTTCCTTTCACCACACAGTTATTGGCTGCACCGCTCTCCTGACTGCCGTTCAGGGCTACCGTCACAGCACCGCATACCAGAGCCTTCACCTCTGCCTGGGCCGGAGTGGTCCCGGTGGCTGCGACAGCCTTCTGTCCCAGACCGCCGCCATAGACATTGTTCACCGTGCCGCCGATCAGGTTCACCTGCGTTGTCTTATTGGTTGCCGTCAAATCGGTGCCTGTCTGGTTGCCTATGTTGGTATGTGCCAAGGCGCCGCCGCCATAGAGGTCGCCCAGGACAGAGCCGCTAATCATATTCACAACCACACCGCCCGTCACGTTGGCCTCCTCACCGCCGCCAAAGACATTGCCAGCGACCGTGCCGCCCTGGATGTTCACCTCCGGATTACAATGGACGATAGCTGAGGCACCCAAGCCGCCGCCATAGACATTGCCGCTCACCGTACCCTTTATAATATTCACTTGGGGATGGTGATAGCTGTCTGCCGTGTTTGTCGGTGTATATGCCGCCAGATTACCGCCGCCATAGACATTGTTCAGCGAGAAGGTCGGACAGGTGGTCGGGTCGGCATTCACGTTCACCGTGATGCTGCCCGTGATGTTGCCACCGTTATTGTTACCACCGAAGACGCGGTTGATTTGTCCGCCATTAATGTTCAGCACGATGTCGCCCGTAATGGTCGCATTGTTCGCGCCGCCATAGACATCACCTATCCCCTCGGCGCCACAGGATATCGTCAGCGACCCGGGACCGCTGTCAGCCATGTTACCGCCGCCATACACCTCGGCAATGCTTTCGCTGCACGTGCCCTGCTTATCTACCGACACGGACATCGAACCGATGGTGCCACTCTTGTTGCCGCCGCCAAACAGCTGACGGATAGTACCGCTATGCACGATAGCCGAGGCCGCACCGGTCACGTCGGCTGCGGCTACTTCGCCATTACCGCCGGCAAACACACGGTCGATGATGCCGCCGTTTATCGTCACCGTGCTGGCTGCCACGGAGGCTGCATTGCCGCCGCCGAAGACATCCTGAATGCTCGCATTGCAGTCGTTGACGGTTACGGTGGTCGCAGCTGCACAGGCAGCCAGGTTGCCGCCGCCATAGACGGCACTCAAGGCAAACACGGCAGGCGTTTCTCCCCCAGCCGGTGTATGAGCATTCGTACCGTTCACCACGACGGACACGGTACCCTGAGGCGAACCATTCACGTTGTTGGCACCATACACAGCACCCGTCACCGTGCCGCCGTTGATGATTACGTTCACAGCGCCATTCACCGAGGCGGCATTGCTGGCATCACCCAAGCCGCCGCCATAGAGCGAGCCATGAATGGTACCGGCGGTCAGCGTCACGCCAGTGGCATCGCTGGTCGCATCGTTCACGTTGCCCAAGGCCGAGCCGCCATAGACATCGCCCCATACGTTCACGCCACTGCCATTGATGGTGACACTTACATTGCCCTCACTTGCCGTCGCAGAACCATATCCGCCGCCATGCACATTGGCGCGTTGTTCAGCCACATAGCCTTCCTGGTCTTCGGTGCCTACAGCTGCTGCACCCACCGTACCGCCCGTGATGCTGACAGCAATATTGCCTGTCACCGTGCCGCTCGTGTTACAGCCGCCGTAGATACCTCCAAGCACGGTACCGCCTGTCATCGACACGTTGCCGCCGCCCACGCCGGCCAGGTTGCCGCCACCATAGACGGAGTGGCTCACAGTGCCATTGGTGATGGTCACAGCGGGCGTGCCTGTATATACGGCCTGGTTACCGCCGCCGAACACGCTGCCCAAGTAGTTGTAGCCGCATGCGTCATTACCCGTGGCCCAATTCACATTGACTGCAACCGTGCCGCTGATGCTGCCGCTCGCATTGTTGCCGCCAAAAACACGCTGTATGCTACCACCCGAAATGGTGAGCGCGATATTATTACCCACATTGGCCTGGTTGGCACCGCCATAGACATCGCCGATGCCTTCCGTTGAGCCACCCGTACAGCCGATGGAGATTGAAGCGGCATTGCCATTAGCCAGGTTTCCGCCGCCATAGACTTCGCCGACGTGCATGTCACAGGATGTCGTGACCTTGTTTACGTAAACGGAACCGCCGGCACGTATCGTACCATTGGCATTCGCACCGCCAAACACCTTATTGATGGTGCCGCCGGTGATGGTGGCACCTGACGTGCCCGCGCCATAGTTGTCGCCATCTGTCGGTGTCGTATTCGTCTTGTATCCCACATGGGCGGGAGTTCCACTTTCGCCGTTACCACCGGCAAAGACGCGGTCAATGAGGCCGCCGTTGATGGTGACGCTCGTGGCCGTGACTGCAGCTGCATTGCCGCCACCATAGACGTCCTTGATGCTGGTGTCGCATCCGTTGACGGTCACAGTGGGATAGTTGGTCGCCATTGTCGGGTCGTAGTGCGCCAGATTGCCGCCGCCATAGACAGCGTTGATGGCATACTCGCCTTCCGTCTTCACATCACCGACATGCTTACCCTCGGGAAGCGTTTCGCCCTCCTGGTAATAGACGGTCGGCACGGTGGTGACAGTGGGATCCGTGCTATTCACCGTCACCGTCACCGTATTCTTGGGCGAACCTGCCACATTGTTACATCCGAAGATGCTGCCGGGATTGCCGGCGGGTTTCACCACCGAACCGCCATTGACGACCACAGACACAGGTCCCCACACATTTGCCACGGCATTGTCAATACCGTGACCGCCGCCGTACAGCGAACCGTGGATGGTGCCTGCGTTCAGCGTGACATTCGTCACGGCACTTCCATTTCGGGCCGTGCCTTCATCGTTACAGTTCGTGAGGCCCTTGGCCGAGCCGCCATAGACGTCGCCATAGATGACGGCTGTGCCAGTATAGGTGGTAGTGGTCACCGCGCTTTCGCCTTCACCGGTAGTCGTGGTGGTCTCAGTGCCGATATTCACCGCCACATCGCCATTTGCACGGGTGGATGTACCAAGGCCGCCGCCATAGACATTGGCGCGCTGTTCTGCCACATAGCCTTCCTGGCCTACGGTGCCCACTGCTGCAGCACCCACCGTGCCGCCCGTCACATTGACGGTAATCGCGCCACCCACGCTGCCGCTCGAGTTACAGCCGCCATAAACGCCTGCCGTGACCGAACCGGCCGAGAGATTGACTGTGGCCGTGCCGCTCACGCCGGCTGCGTTACCACCACCAAACAGGTTGGCAACCGTATTATTATCCTTCTGGAAGTTCACAATGGTGTTTCCCGTCACAGGCGCGGCATCACCACCGCCATAGACATCGCCAGCGACAGTGGCCAAATAAGTCTGGGGCAGACTATATCCCTCGGGAAGCGACGTCGGTAACAATCCCGACATGGTGGTTGCATCATAGCCGACAGTCACCA
>JAEEGL010106971.1_pt1 | contig 10566 bp, 5 predicted proteins | sample 9134231 | NCBI WGS metagenome assembly JAEEGL01 (sample SAMN16246548, study PRJNA631951) | gut metagenome | biome: gut microbiome; feature: rumen; material: fiber-attached | host: Bos | place: Iran: Karaj | collected 2018-10
CTTGGGTATGACGCTGGTCGCGGATCCCACATAAACGTCCGCGAAACTTCCGGTTACGGGAACTCCCACGTATCTGTTCGTAGCCGGATCGAATCCGAAATTGACGTTCGACTCGCCGGACGGGAATCCTACGGATATGAACATGTCTTCCGGGTCCGAAAGAGCGCTGCTGCCGGATTTCAGTACGGCGTCCGCTTCCAGAGACACCGTGGCTCCGGTGAAGAGAATGCTTCTGTCGTTGTCCTCGGTTATCAGCTCTATAAGGCCGGTCGAGGGATCGGCGACGGCATGCGTTCCGTCATAGGTAGCCACGAGAATCATGTTTTGCTTGATGGCACCGGAAAGAATCCAGAGCCTGAATTCGTCGTGCGACGCCTCCGCGTCTTTGTCGATGTAGTGGATGAGCTCGTACACTCCGCCCTTCGTCTGGACGAAATGACCCGGAGACTCCTGGCTGCCGTAAGCGTACGCTCCGTAGAATTCGTCGGAGATATCCTTCGAAAGAATAGTGTATCCGCTTATCAGACCGTACAGCCTGTAACTGTCGGTATCGCTGCGCTTGTATCCGGTGTTGAACATGACTCCACCGCTCAGCTGGATGGTATTGGACGGGTTGGACATGGTCGAGAGAACGCCGTCGGAAACATAACTTCCGTATTCCTTGACCTCGTCGACGGCCTGGGTCAGGCCCAGCTTGGATCCGTCTATCATCTTCAGGCTTCCGATGTCGTAAAGCGAGTATTTCAGCGAAGGCGATGCGGAAGCGCCTATGCCTCTTCCGTCGAGAGTCATCGAGGAACGGATTATATCCATGGTATCGGCGCTCTGGAGGGACTCCATGGGCGCGGGGGCGATGTAATCCGTGACGACTACGGTTCTGTTACCGCTCACCAGACAGGAGTTTCCTCCTCCGATGATGCTCTTCGCGACCGCCACGCTTCCGTTGGCCGCAGGCGCCGAACCGTCCACCAGAACGTTCGAATTTCCGTACACGAGAGTCTGCATGGTTGTAACGGAGGATGTGTCTCTCGTTCCGATATCTCCTCCTCCGAATACAGATTCGCCTACTTTGGCGCTGCCGTTGACGGTCAGATCGGTGCTGCCGGTGAGAGTCTCCTTGAGTCCTCCTCCGTAAACGGAACCGGTTACCGCCGAATTTCCTCCGACGTTGACCGTAACAGTTCCGGTACCGATGTTGACTCTTCCTTCGGAACCTGCCCCGTAAACGCATGAGTTAATCTTGGCGGAGCCCGAGATGTCTACCACGACATTGAGAGGAGTTATTCCCGTGGGGCTCGTCGGAGCCGTAGCGGGAATGACGCCCGATGTGGGGTTTCCTATCAGATACGCCTCCAGACCGCCTCCGAACACCGAATCTCCCACGTTCGCGGCTCCCGATACGGACACGCTCACGTTGTTGATCACATCAGCAGTATCGCTGAGAATCACGCGTCCCTTAGCTCCTGCGCCGTAAACGCTGGATCCGACGGAAGCGCTTCCTTCGATGGTTACGCTAATCTGTTCTGATCTTACTTGGGCGTAGCTGCTGTATCCGGCTAATCCAGTACGGATAGTAATTCCGGATCCACCGGTGAACCACGGAACGTACTTCATCTCGCCTTTCAGCGTTATGACGATCATATCCGTGTAGTCCTCAGCGGTCAGATTTCCGGACGGCAGATCGGTTATCACTCCTCTTCCGCCTCCGTAAACATCCCCTCCAATCTGGGCATTGCCCTTTACGGTAACATCAATCTTGTCGCATATGACCTCGGCCACATTATCGCGATATTCTGAATTCCTGTTGTCGAGTCTGTAAGTTAGGGCAGGGACACTCTTCCCTCCTCCGAAAATGCATCCGTCCACAACAGCATCTTCTACGTTAACTGCAATGCTTTCGCAGTAAACCTGACTGCTTCCGGTGGAGTTCCAGCGACCGGTGTTACTGCTTCCGTTATTATAATTACCGTTGTCACTATGCTCGATCTTATCCAATCCGCCGGAACCGCCTCCGTAAACGTCTCCCAGAATCCTTCCGCCTGTGATGTTGACCGTTATGCTTTTCACATAATTGCTTTCCATCCCTACGATAGACCTGAAACCGCCTCCGTAAACATTGCAAACCGTTCCGCCTTTTATATCGACCTGCATTTTTACATCTGCCCCATATATCGTGGGGTAAATAGAGTCAAACCAAGTATCGTATCCTCCGCCACAGACTGTTGCCGCTTTGGCAGAATCCTTGACCGTCACACGGGTCCCTCCGACCACACTCCTATTGGGTATACCATCCGCACCATCGGTTATACCGCCGCACAGAACATGGTTGGCAATCGCTTTGCCGGACAGTTCTATGCTTGCTATTCCGTATACCGGGGAAACCATGTGCCTTCCTGCTGCCTGGGCATCCCATACGGACGATGTTCCTGACACATAAACATGCGTATCTCCCTCAGTGATACATCCGTTATTAGAACCGCCGCCTCCCGTGAGGATCGATGAGTGGTTGATGGAAATCGGCGACGTATTCGTCGAACCAGGAACCGGGGACGTGATCTTAAACGGCCAAGCAGGCATATTCGAGTCGAGATTGTACCTGTAGGGTATGACCTGTTTGTAATCTCCGTCATTGAGAGCAATTAACCGATTTTCCTCGTAGGTATCGCCCACGAGGGACGTCCCTACCAGATACAGATAGACCGAGCCGGTTACTCTCGATTGGCCCCCGTCAGACGCACCCGCGCCTTCTATAGTGTCCAGGGCCACTGCGTTCTTAACCACGGTATACGTCGAACCGTTCACGTTCCTCCCCTCACCTCCTCCTCCAACGATACACGACCATGTTCCGCTGTGGACTATGAGAGTCGTAGAAATGTTGCCGGGATTCTCAGAACCATTGGGATATACACTGGAGTCATACACGCTGACGCCATCGTAACGATTCGAGACGTTACTGTTTATCGATCCCCCTCTGAGGAGAGGGTATGCATTAGCTTCATATCCGGCATGACTGTGATAGTACGACATTATTCCCGTTCCCACAATCAGCGGATAACCGTTGGCTACAATACCTCTGGATGCCACACCATGCTCTTCTCCGTTGTTGTTTCCCAAATGCAACCCTATGTCATCGATTATAGTTTCCGCGCCCAACCTGAGTATTGTTCCAGTAATCTTAGCCACCGAGGTGAAATCGTTCACATTGGTGCGTATAGTCATAGCCTTGTTTGTCGTATTCGTGCTGTTACCAACATCTATCTGGACTCCGCTATTGATAACGAGAATGTTCGTGAACGCAGAACCGCTGAAACTATTTGCTGCCGTATTTATGTTCGTCAGACTGCCATTCGCAGAAATGGTCGAACAATGCTCCAGAACACCCCAAGTTGCGTAAACATGTATTACATTATCAGGATCATTCTCTTCCCGTCCCAAATCGGCAACAGAAAGAACCTCGCCCGGATAATGTACATCCCCGGAATTGCTGTGATATTTCCAGCCGGTGAAGACCACCGTCTGGCCTTCTGAGTAATTTTTAATCCCCAGCCAGTTCCAGTTAATGCCCGGATCGCCCTCTGAGGTGGGGGTTGTCACCGTATCTTTCCATAACTGGGGGTTGTATTCGGTAGAGACTATGCTCCCGTAATACATCACATCGACGTATCTGTCTTCCTTATCTCCGACAGTAACGGCAGTTCCGTAGCTGTAAGATGCGTTGCATGTTACGTACGGTATCACCATGTGAGAGTTGTACATTATCACCAGATACTGATAATTGGGATAATACTGGACTCTCATACTGAAAGAGTTGTTTGAAATGGAATACTGAGTACCATTATCACTCGTTGAAAAATCATAAAAACCATCGTGGAGGTTTGTAAAATTTGCATAAACTACTGTTACATTGCTGTTGCCGGTAGCATTGAGATTGCTAAAAGTAGTCGTCCTGTTGTTGCGGTTCGAATTTACTGTATCCGCACTGGCTGGATCGATACCGTATATACTGTTCTCGTCCACTCCGTACCTAGGCTGACCCGAAGTGTTTTCCGGAGTATTACCAGCATTGGACTCGTTGATTTTGTAAACGATAGCCACTCTGTTAAACTCCAGATCCTGTCCGTCCGCACCCGTTGCCGCATCTATTATGCCGCTGTACGCAGGGTAATTCAGGTGGTACCTGACGACATGGTACTCGTTCGTCTCGTCGCTCGAATAATCAGTATCCAATGCAGTCTGTCCCTGAGTCGGCACAGGCACCGACGAAAACAGCATAATCGCGACCACGAACACCGCGGCCGCGGCTGTGACTGCGCCGCCTCCGAAGATACTGCGTTTTTTAACTTTCGAAACATCTCCTCTCATGTTCCGCCCCCTTAAGTTTGAATGATTCTCCTTTCCGGCCGGATGCGCCGGCTTCCGGAATATACACTGACAGCGCATGTTTCCTGCTGTTTTCCCGCGGAAACAAACATTTCCGATGCCAAGCATGCATCCTTCGCGACTGCTGTTCCGAGTGTCATCCGTTCACCTTATCCTTCCGCAGGCATGAGTCCGTTCTGCCCGCTGTCACTGTATATCTGCATTCCGCCGGACACCGGCAGGCCTCTGCGGACCTGCCCAGCAACTGCTCTTCCTAATTACTTATGAGTTAAATAATTAGTTCCCTGAAATTACCGGTTTCCGGAACATGTTTTGCGGATAAAGAAAAAACACCGGATAATGCCCGATAACCGCTCTGCAAACGACCGGAAATCCCGTATCGCCCGAAAAAACCAGTCCGGTTCAGGCACTATTATAAGTATCCCGGTGCTATATCCATTTTCTGATTGTCTCGAGGAGGCCGGCACATGAAGCGGGAAACGTTCGCCATAACCGTCATCACACTATTGCTCATTTCGGCATCGGTAATTTATGCTCCGTACGATTCTCAGGGCGAGGGCACAGCAGACAACCCTGAGATGCTCAGCAGCAGCTACAGCCAGTTCCGCGCTCTCCCCGCCGGCGAGACTCTGATCGCGCATGCGGGAGTAAACTGGGACTCTTTCCTGAATCCCAGCGTCACCATCGAATGCTGGATGTGCAACACCGTCGATGCCTTCAAGGGCGCGGATCCTTCCTCGAAGGTGCTTCTCATGGAATCGAACGTGCCCGCCGAAAACCCTCAGACGTGCGGCGCCTATACCGTTTCGGCCAGTTCTTCGATCGACGGAGTTTTTAACCTTTCCGTCAAGGCGGGATCGACCGCATCGAACCCCGGCTACCTCAAGTTCAAAATAGTCATGTCCGAAACGGTAGCTTCTGTTTCCACGGACGACCTCCATAAACAGGCGCACTACTGCGGCATTTTCCTGAAAACCGTAGCCGCAGACGAATTCAAAGTCATGGTCAGGGATACCGACGACAATTACAAGGACACCATAAGGATCGTCCCGGAAGCCCCCTACCAGACCGTTGTGAAAATAGGAACGGCATACAACCACGAGGACTACATCTTCTACGCCGAGGGGCTGCCCGACGGAATCAACATGAAACTGGACGGCGTCCTTCAGGGAAAGGCTGCCGGAAACCTCATGGCCGATGCTCCCGAAGGAGATGCCACGCTCTGCGCCATAAGCAAACTGGACGCCTCCGAGGTCCATTACGGAAATCTCCATTACTATCTCCTTCCCGATGATTCCTTCCTGTACAGCGTGGACGTGCAGGGAACCGAGAAGCATCCCTGCTTCCAGGAAGGCTATATCACGATAAACAGCGACCAGGCGGTGACCGTTTCTCTGTTCGAAACGGACGGCGGAGAGTTCGAGACGAGCAAATACTCTTACACCACGTCTCTGAGCCTGAGCGAAAACCCCCATGAGGTTATTCCCCTGACTGATAATACGATCACCCTCAACGACGATTACTCCCTCAGGAGTTTCTCCGGAATCATTCAGATGCACATAGTCAAGACTATCGATAACGAGACCGCGTACAAATGCGACCTTCACATCCTCGTAATCGGACCCGTCGTGCACTCCGGACTCCGTCCTCTGATCGCCTCGGAGTGATACGGCATAAATCTGATTCCGGGCCGCCTGCTGCCCGGATCATAATTTTTCGCGTTTGCGGATACCCCGGGTGATTATATGGTCGATCGCTCCAGGAAAACAGCGGTTCCTTATGACGGGAAAGATGCTTACGGCAGAGCGCCGATTCGGTTATGCGCATTCACAGATCTGTTATTCTGGTCTTCGGTAACGAGCATGAAAAAGGCTTAGAGGACGCAGTACTCAGCCCCATGGCGATAGAGGGCTTCTGCGATCGGGTTGAAATGTGTGAAGACTGCTTCTCCAAAGCGGCATTAGCTATTGATTACATAGCCGATTTCCATCCGTTTTTTGAAGGCAACAAGAGAACCGCATTCGAATTGGCAGTTACATTGCTCAAAAAAGGCGGATACAGACTGAACGACGACGAAAAAACATTCAGATTTATCAAAGATGTCGCGTCGGGAATGTATGACAGGGAAGAAATAGAAGAATGGCTGAGGCGCAACGCGTATCTCGGCAGTCTTTGAGTTTGCCGAGAACATACGGGTAATCACGTATATTCTGCATAATCTCTTCGTCCGTGAGGTCTTCGAGGCCGCCGAAAGGGGAGATCTCTTCCTTCTTCGGTTTAACGTCTTTCCCGGGCATAATCCGGGAACCGGTGCGCCGGAATAAAAGGCTGCCGGATTCAGACGGCAATCAGAAAAGAAAGCCTTCGTCCGGCCGCTGTCAGGAACGGCCGGAATCAGGTTAAGACTTTTTCGTAGAGCAGAATCCCGATGATCAGGATCGCTCCCAGAATGAGCATTGAATAAGCTGCAATCCACGTGATCGTGAAGACCCTTCTGAGTTTCTTAGGATCTTCTTTGATCTCGTCGATGCGCTCATCCAATGATTTCATGCTCATTCCTTCTTCAAGTGTTTGAGACGGGTGGTGTTCTCCCTTTCCATCTCTTCGAGGCTGAACTTGACGAATCTCTCGGATTCCTGAAGCTCGGGGATGATCTTGAATTCCAGAGCGTTGACTCTTCTTTTGGTCTTCTCGATCTCGTCCAGAAGCTTCTTCATCGTCGTTTCGACCTCTGCGGCGCGGACGATGGTGTCGAGAAGCTTCTCGAACGCCATAGCCGCGTCTTCGATGTAGGAGGAGGTGGTGATGACGCCGTACCCCCTGTCTGTGATTTTGGTGTGTATCCTCTCGGCTTCGACCTTGGGAACCATCATTCCCATGATGCTCTTGCTGCTCAGCTTCACCTGGGGATCCGCTTTGAGAGCGTAAGCCGCGGACTTTACGGCGATCTCTCCCTTGACCGTTGTGGCGATATTGATTTTCTCCATTGCCGAATCGTAGTCGGAGGATACTCCCGCACGCATCTGTTTGTCTTTCTCCATCACTTCGAAGAACTCGATGATGAGACCGTCTCTCTTCATCTTCAGGACCTTGTGGCCTCCCTGGGTCAGTTTGATCTTGCTCTTCAGCTGGAGCAGCACCGAACGGTTGGGGGTGACATCGTGAGCTCCCATAGGGATCACTCCTTCTTAGGCATGTACTTCTCGATGTACTTACGGCCGATCTTGGTGATCTGCTCGAGGTCGAGAGTGGTGAACAGCTCCCATCCCAGGTCGAGGGTCTGCTCGATGGAACGGTCCTCCTCCGCGCCCTGGCGGACGAAGCGGTCCTCGAACACGTCGGCGAAGTCCAGAAGCTTCCTGTCCATCTCCGAGAGGGAATCCTTACCGACGATAGCCACCAGTCCGCGGAGATCTTTACCCTCCGCATACGCGGCGTAGAGCTGGTCGGACACTCCTTTGTGGTCCTCACGGGTCTTGCCCTCTCCGGTACCTCCTCCCATAAGCCTGCTCAGGGACGAGGACACGTTGATCGGCGGGTAGATGCCGTTTCTGTGAAGGTCCATGGACAGAACGATCTGTCCCTCGGTGATGGAACCGGACAGGGCGGGAAGCGGGTGGGTGATGTCTCCTCCGGGCATGGACAGGATGGGGATCTGGGTGATCGATCCCTTCTTCCCTTTGATCCTTCCCGCACGCTCGTAGAGCTGGGCGAGGTCGGTGTACATGTAACCGGGGTAACCGCGCCTTCCGGGCACTTCCTCACGGGCGGCTCCGATCTGACGGAGAGCCTCGCAGTAATTGGTGATGTCGGTCATGATGACCAGCACCTGCATCCCGAGGTCGAACGCCATGTACTCCGCAGTGGTGAGACCGAGACGGGGAGTCAGGGTACGCTCGACGGCAGGGTCGTCCGCGAGGTTCAGGAAGACCACAGCGTTCTTCAGAGCGCCGGTCCTCTCGAACTCCTTCATGAACATCTGCTTCTCCTCGTTGGTGATACCCATGGCGATGAACACGACGGCGAACTCCTCGTTCTCTCCGCGGACCTTGGCCTGCCTGGCGATCTGAAGCGCGATCTCGTTGTGGGGAAGTCCCGACGCGGAGAAAATAGGCAGCTTCTGACCCCTGACCAGGGTGTTCATTCCGTCGATGGTGGAGATTCCGGTCTGGATGAAATCGGAAGGGCTGTCCCTCGCCCAGGGGTTGATGGCCGCTCCCAGGATCTCACGCTCGTCCTCGGGGACGATCTCCGCTCCTCCGTCGAGGGGCTTTCCGGATCCGGAGAGGATCCTTCCGAGCATGTCCCTGGAGACGGGCATCTTCATGGTCTCGCCGAGGAAGCGCACGGATGCGTCCTTGTCGATACCGGAGGTGCCTTCGAACACCTGGACGACGACGATGTCGCCGGAGGAGTCCAGGACCTGACCCCTTCTCATGGAGCCGTCGGAGAGCCTGATGTTGACCATCTCCTTGTATCCCACGGGCTCCGTGTTCTTGACGTACACGAGAGGTCCGGCGATCTGGGAGATCGTCTTGTACTCTTTGGAAATGTCTGCCATGATAATCACGCTCCAAGTTCCGCGAACTGGGTGTCCATGTCCGCGTCGACTCCGGCAAGCTCCTCGTCCACGTTGTCCTCGTACTTGGCCTGGTTGAACCTGGTCCTGACGGGGAGGTGCACGATCTTGTCGACCTGCGCTCCGGAGGCCAGGGCCTTGTCCGCGAGGTCGGAGTACTTCTTGATCAGAGTCAGCATCTTGTACTGCCTCGCGAGGGGGCAGTAGCAGTCGACGGGGTGGTAGGCGTTCTGCTGGAGGAAGATCTCACGGATCATCTTGGCGATCTCGAGGGTGACCTTCTGCTCGTCGGGCAGGGAGTCGGAACCGACCATCTGCACGACCTCCTGAAGCTCCGCCTCCCTCTGGAGGGTCTTCATGGCCCAAGCCTTCAGGACGGGGAAGTCCTCTGCGACGTTCTCCTTGAACCACTCCAGGAGCTGCCTGTCGTACATGGTGTACGAGGTCAGCCAGTTGATGGTGGGGAAGTGCCTCCTCTCCCTCAGCTTGGTGTCCAGCGCCCAGAAGACACGGACGATACGGAGGGTGTTCTGCGTGACCGGCTCGGACAGGTCTCCTCCGGGAGGAGAGACGGCCCCGATGACGGAGACGGACCCGTCCTTGCCGCAGAGGGCCTTGGCACGGGCGGCACGCTCGTAGAACTCGGAGAGACGGCCGGCGAGGTACGCGGGGTATCCCTCCTCTCCAGGCATCTCTTCCAGCCTGGAGGAGATCTCACGCATGGCCTCGGCCCACCTGGAGGTGGAGTCGGCCATGAGGGCGACGTTGTAGCCCATGTCCCTGAAGTACTCGGCTATGGTCATCCCGGTATAGACAGAAGCCTCACGGGCGGCCACAGGCATGTTGGACGTGTTGGCGATGAGGACGGTCCTCTTCATCAGGGACTCGCCGGTCCTGGGGTCCTTCAGCTCGGGGAACTCGGTAAGGACCTCGGTCATCTCGTTTCCACGCTCTCCGCATCCGATGTAGACCACTATGTCGGCATCGGAGTACTTGGCTAGCGACTGCTGGGTGACGGTCTTCCCGGTTCCGAACGCCCCGGGGATGGCCGCCGCGCCTCCCTTGGCCAGGGGGAACATCGTGTCGAGGACGCGAAGTCCGGTGACCAGGGGTATGTCGGGCTGGTACTTCTCGGAGACCGGCCTGGGGTTACGAACGGGCCAATACTGGATCATGGGGACGTCCTTCCCGCCGATGACGGCGACGGTCTCGTCGATGGTGAAGGACCCGCCGTTTATCTTCTCGACCTTGGCGTTGACGATGCCGATGGGGACCAGGATCTTGTGGGACACGGGCCCCTCCTGGACGGTCCCGATGACCTCTCCCTGGGAGACGACGTCGCCGACCTTGGCGGTGGGCACGAAGTCCCATTTCTTGCTGTGATCAAGTCCAGGGGCGGAGACTCCGCGGTAGATGAAGTCGCCCATTTTCTCCCTAAGGATGGGGAGAGGCCTCTGGATTCCGTCGTAGACGGAGGTCAGAAGCCCGGGGCCGAGCTCGACGGAGAGGGGCCTGCCAGTGTTGGTGACGGGCTCTCCGGGTTTTATACCGTCGGTATCTTCGTAAACCTGGATGATAGAGTACTCGCCGACGATCTTGATGACCTC
>JAEEGL011181545.1_pt1 | contig 10566 bp, 11 predicted proteins | sample 9134231 | NCBI WGS metagenome assembly JAEEGL01 (sample SAMN16246548, study PRJNA631951) | gut metagenome | biome: gut microbiome; feature: rumen; material: fiber-attached | host: Bos | place: Iran: Karaj | collected 2018-10
CCCCGCGAAGATACCCGTGCAGAAGCTGCTGCTCCCCGCGCGCAGGCTCATGGGTTCGGTGACGACCCGCCGCATGGCGCAGGAGGATCCCTTCGCGTTAAGGTCCATCAGGCCGTATGAGATATACGACAGCCCCCGCATAATCAACTGGAAGGCGAGCGCCAAGACGGGCGAGCTGAAGGTCAATCAGTTCGAGAACACCACCGACGAGGCGCTGATATTCTTGCTCGATATGGGCAATGGGAGCATCGACGCGCGCGAGCAGCTCATCCGCGTCGCCTCCTCCCTGAGCCTCTTCTTCCTGCGGCATGGCGTGAGCCTTTCGCTCATGGCCAACTGCCGCGACTGCGTCACCGGCAAGCCCATCCGCGTGCGCGCCGGCTCCGACGCCGCGCATCAGATAACGGTGGATGAGAACCTCGCGCAGATAAATCTTTCCATACCCGTCACGCAGCCGCTCGACGAATTCCTTTCGAGCGTGCCCCAGGCTTCGATAGCGGGCGCGCTGCCGGTGGTCATCTCCGCCGATCCCACCGATTCCGCAAGGCAGGCGTTTTTGAATACTCCCGTGATACGCGAGGGCTATTTCCTCTCCGTTCAGGAGGACGGCGAGATAGTGACCGAGAAAGGGCTCGCGCTGGCAAGCGCCTCCGCGGGCGGGAAGGAGGCGCGCCTGTGAAAGAGCTGAAAGGCCTCGAGCGCCGCATGCGCATAAGCGAGGGCGTCCATCTCGCGCTGATGGCGATCTGCTTCTCCATAACCATCGCGCTGCTCTTCAAGGAGGACGATCAGATGGACCGCCTCCTCTGGGGGCTCGGCGTGGTGATACCCGTTTCGCTCATCCGCGTGATCTGCCTTTACGTTAATAAGAAGCTGATCCGAATACTGCTCACCGCCGTCGTGTTCGCGGCGACGATGTTCGTGACGCGGAATAACTATCACTTCGTTTACTATCTGCTGACCTGCATACCGATAACGATAAGCGGCCTCTTCCTGCCGCGCCCCAAGGGCAGGCTGATATTCTCCATACCGAACGTCGCCTCGCTCGTCGCCGTCTTCGTGCCGTACGGCATGGGGCAGGCGGCGCACGTGCCGCTTCTTTCACGCCTCGCCGTCGCGCTCTCGGCGCTGCTGACGCTCAACTTTTTCCTGTATCTCAATCAGAACCGCCTGCTGACGGATATCCGCATGTCCATACATACGGAGGTCTCCGTTTCCGGCCTCATCCGCCAGAACACGAAGGTCGTGGCGATATTCTTCGCCGCGGGCATACTCGTGCTCGCCGCGATCCCCTTCCTGCTGAAGGCCGCCCCGCAGACCACGGAGCAGCTCGAGGAGATCGAGATCACCGAGACCGCCGAGCCGGAGCTCTTGACGCCGGATCCGAAGGACTATATGAACGTGCCCGAAGGGGAGGAGATAAATCTCGATTTCATCCCGATGGCGATGGGCTTCCTGCTGATGTTTGGGCCAATACTGGTGCTCGTGGGCATCGGCTTTTTGATCTACTATCTTTTGAGCCGCATAGAGGGTAAGAAGAAGCACCCGATCCCGGAGATCCGGGAGACCATGACGGTCGAAAAGCTCGCGCCGGAGGCCCTGACGCGCGAGAAGGAGCACGTCACCGGCTATGAGAAGAAGATACGCCGCCGCTACGAAAAGCTGATAAAGAGCAGGACGGCGAAGGACGCGAGGCTATCCCCGCTCACGCCCACGGAGCTCGAACGCGCCGCGGAGGTCGCGGGCGACGGCGCGGAGACGATCCACACCGTCTACCGCGAGACCCGTTACAGCGGGGAGCCCGCCACCCGCGAAAGCTACGCCGCCTTCAAGGAGGCCCTCCGCTCGCTCCCGAAACCCTCCCGCGCCGAGGAAAAACAGTAAAAAAAGAAGCCGGACCGCATCAGGCTTCTCCCCTCCGGTGGAGAAGCTCCCGCAAAGCGGGAGATGAGGGGGCATGATCAAAAGGGATCTCCTCACAAGGAGATCCCTTCATATTTGCTGCAAAATACTCTGCCCGGCTTCAAATTCAAAACTCAAAACTCATGATTTCATATTCTTAATTGCTGATCCTATTGACGGGGCGGACTGTTCGCTTCGCTCTCAAGGCCGCCCGTTGTCTTCCTTTTTGACCGTCCGCCGGACGCTCAAAACCCCCTTTGGGAACCGTCAGCCAACCTAATCCCTAACCCCTAAATCCTAACCCCTAACTCCTAAATCCCTCACTCCCTGTCCGTCCTCAGCTCAAGCGTCTCCGGCAGCCGGAATATCTCCTCCTTCAAGAACAGCGGATAGAAGTACTCGTCCTTCAGCCTTTCGAATCCCAGCCACTCGAACTCGTGCGTATGGTTCCGCTCGAAAAGCGTGAACCTTTCGCCCCTTTCAAATAGCCCGGTATCGGAAACGTCCGTCAGGAAATAGAGGCAGAGCTCGTGGTAATCGAGCCCGTCCACGTCCTCGTTGAAGAAGCTCTGGCTCAGCCAAAGCGGGCGCACTATGCGCGGTGTTATCAAAAGCTCCTCTTTTACCTCCCGCACGACGGCCTCCTCGGCGGTCTCGCCGAGCTTCACCCTGCCGCCGGGCAGGTAATAGTAGGGCGACCGCTCGTCGTGCATGGCGAGCAGCTTCCCCTCGTGCGTAATGACGGCGCAGACCCTGTAATTGAACTTCGCGTTCCCGCAGACGTATGAGATGTCCATTTCCAGACCTCCGAGCTTTTTGTGTCTTTCATTATAGCATCTCCGTACAAAAAAGCAAATCCGGCAGATTTCTCTTGCAACACGGGCGAAAATAGGATAGAATATCATCACAAAGACAAAGGAGACGACCATTATGCCTGACAACAGATTTTTCCCCGAGATACACGGCAGATTCGGCTTCGGCTGCATGAGGCTGCCCATGAAGGATAACGAGGTCGACCTCGAGCAGTTTTCGCTCATGGCCGACGAGTTCATAAAGGCGGGATTCAACTATTTCGATACTGCGCACGGCTATATCGGCGGAAAGAGCGAGCTTGCGATAAAGGAATGCGTCGCCAAAAGGCACGACCGCTCGGAGTTCCTGCTCACAGACAAGCTCACTTCGAGCTATTTCGAGAAGGAGGAGGACGTCGTTCCGTTCTTCGAGAGCCAGCTCGAGGCCTGCGGGGTGGAGTATTTCGATTTCTATCTCATGCACGCCCAGAACAGGAAAAACTACGTCAAGTTCAAGGAGTGCCGCGCATACGAAACGGCCGCCGAGCTCAAAAGGCAGGGCAGGATAAAGCATTTCGGCCTTTCTTTCCACGACAGCGCCGACACGCTCGATATGATACTCACGGAGCACCCCGAGGTCGACGCGGTGCAGATCCAGTTCAACTACCTTGATTATCTCGATCCGTCGGTCGACTCGAAGGGCGTTTACGAGGTCTGCGTGAAGCACGGGAAGCCCGTCATAGTCATGGAACCCGTGAGGGGCGGAAATCTCGCCAATCTCCCGGAGGACGCCGCTTCGCTCCTCGACGGTCTCGGCGGAGGCTCGAACGCCTCCTACGCCATCCGCTACGTCGGAGGCTTCGAGAACGTATTCATGATACTCTCGGGCATGAGCACTATCGAGCAGATGAGGGACAATATCTCCTTCGCATCCGAGCTCGTCCCGCTTTCGGATGAAGAGCATTCGGCGATAGACGCCGTCAGGGCGATCGTCGCTTCGCGCACCGTCGTCCCCTGCACCGAATGCCGATACTGCGTGGAGCAGAACAAATGCCCGAGGAACATCCCGATACCCGATCTGTTCGATCTCCTCAACGGGGAGAACTCCTTCAGGAACTTCAACGGCAAGCGCCGCTACGGCTGGTATACCGAGAACCGCGGCAGGGCGTCCGACTGCATAAGGTGCGGGCGCTGCGAGAAGGTCTGTCCGCAGGGGATAGAGATCCGAAGGATGCTCATGAAGGTATCGGAGGCGTTTGAAGACTAACGGGATCCGATTCGGCCTTTTCCGCCGGAGGCGTCAGCGCCTTCGGCGGTTTTTTTCTTATCTCCCTCTCGGTGGGATGGTTCTCGCCCGCAAGCACGCCTCCCATGCACGGCAAAGAGCGGTCGTTCATACCGGGCCGCCTTCCGATACAAAAAACGCGGCGTGCTCGGCGGAGCCTTCTTCCGAGCACACGAAGCTTGCTCCGTCAAAGGAAGTGTCCTTCTTCTTTCCGGAGCCTCCGAGCAGCATGACGCCTATCGTGAGCGCCGCGAGCAGGAGCGCCGCGGCAGCGAACGGGAGCAGTCTTTTCATAGTCATTTCACCGGCTTTCTTCTTCGTTGAGCTTATTTTTCCTCAAAATCAGCATAATGATTCAAAATCGTTCGTTTTCACAACGGATACGATTATTTCATAGTATCTATTGATCTCAAAAGGAGGTTGATAAACTATGTATATATGCAATTCATGCCGCATGAACGGCATGGCCGAATGCGAGGACGACGTCGTCTCCGCCGGCGAGGTCTCATCCGGACTCGCCGCCTGCGGCTACGAGACGGCGACAATGCGCCTCCCGAAGCTCGTCGCTCTCGATCAGAGATACGAAGCGGGCTTCTGCCCCAACTGCGCTCTCGAAAAGGGGACGTTATTCCCCGAGCTCGTGAGCGAGTATTGAGGTGACGGCTATGAGCAAATGCGAGCTTCAGACGAGGATAAGCGAGGTGCAGTTCGTCTGCATCGAGCTTAATCTCTACCTTGACACCCATCCCGACGACACGGACGCCCTGAACGACTACCTGAGCTATTCGAGGCTTCTTGAAGAGCTCGTCTCGGAGTACGAGGCCGAATACGGCCCGCTTCTCGGGTTCGGGCATTCGCCCACCGACAAGGGGAGCTGGGCGCTCTCCGAATGGCCGTGGGAGAGGAGGTAACGCAAAATGTGGATCTATCAGAAAAAGCTTGAATTTCCTATCAATATCTCAATGCCCGACCTCAGAGTGGCAAAGGCGCTTATGGCGCAGTACGGCGGTCCCGATTCGGAGCTTGCCGCCGGCATGCGCTATCTGACGCAGAGGTTCTCCATGCCCGACGACCGGATCAGAGCGACGCTCAACGACATAGGCACCGAGGAGATCGCTCACTGGGAGATGATAGGGACCATGATACTCCAGTCCATGGAGAACGCTTCCCTGGCGGAGATCGAAGCAGCCGGGCTGACGGGCTATTACACCATGCACGGCCGCGCGGTCTATCCCGCCGATCCGAACGGAGTGCCCTTCACGGCCTCGTATATCCAGGCCACGGGCGACCCGGTCGCCGACATCGCGGAGGATATGGCCGCGGAGCAGAAGGCGCGCGCCACTTACGAACATATCATGAACCTCACCGACTGCGAGCAGTATCTCATGCCTCTGCGCTTCCTGCGCGAACGCGAGGTAGTGCATTTCCAGAGGTTCTCCGAATGCTGGAACATTTTGAAGGAGCTTTATCCCGACGGAAAGCAGAACAAGCTCCGCTGAAAAAACCCCGGCGCCGCCGGTTGACATAGATCACGAATGAACTTCGATCCCCCGCGCATGACGGGGGATCGGGCGTTTTCCGCATTAATAATAAATTATGAACAAATTATTAAATTACCCCTGTCAATTGCGGACGAAATGTGTTATAATCCAAAATGCAAGTATGGGACGGAGCCGAAGGTTTGAAAACGATGCTCTCAAACTTTCACGGATTCGGCTTTGCCGCTGACGCATGCCGGTCTTAAAGGCCCGAGTCCTTCAAATCCATGCAGAAAGGAATGCTTTGCTCTGCAAAGTCATAGGGTGAGAACCATGAATAATACACCCGGTCCCGGCGGGAGAAAGACCAACGTCACCTCCGGCGGAGGCAGCGTACAGAAGCACGATAAGGTCGAGACCAACGGCCCGGTCGGCCGTAAGGACGGCTACCAGGGACGCACGGGCGGCCCGCAGCACCAGCCTCGGGAGAACGGCGGACAGCGCGCGGGCTCCGGAATGGGCGGATTGCCTCTCGGCAGCTTGATGGGAGGCAAGGGTTCGATAGGCATCATAATCGTGATCGCCGTCGTGCTCGTTGCAGTCGCCCTTATCGGAGCGAAGTGCTTCGGCTGTTTCAGGATGGCCGACATCCCCGACAGTCCTCTCAATCCGCTTCCCACGACTCAGACGCAGACGGGCCAGAACTTCGGCGTATTCGATCCCACGGACGCCACGGCTCCTTCCGCTCCGAGCGCGAGCACTTCCACTTCAAACGCCAATCTGACCGTTTCCGATTCCGCGAGGGACAAGTTCACCGTTCTGAAGGGGAACGGGGAGGATAAGGTCACGATCATGGTCTACATGTGCGGTACGGATCTCGAGTCCAAGTACGGCATGGCGACGAAGGATCTCAACGAGATGCTCCACGCCGAGCTCAACGACGATAAAGTCAACGTGATCGTCGAGACCGGCGGAACGAAGACTTGGAAGAACTCGGTCATCTCCGCGAACACCAACCAGCGCTGGCGGGTCACCAACAACGGTCTTCTCGCTCTCGACAAGGACGTCGGCAGGAAGGCCATGACCGACCCGAACACGCTCTCCGATTTCATTGATTACTGCAAGACCAACTTCCCTGCCGACCGCTATATGCTCATATTCTGGGATCACGGCGGAGGCGCGCTCACGGGTTACGGCTACGACCAGCAGTTCACCGGGAGCTCCATGACGCTCGACAAGATCAAGAAGGCGCTCGACAGGGGCGGCGTCAAGTTCGACTTTATCGGCTTCGACGCCTGCCTGATGGCTACGATGGAGACGGCGATAGTCACCGAACCCTTCGCGGACTATCTCATAGGCTCCGAGGAGACCGAGCCCGGCTGCGGCTGGTACTATTCCAACTGGCTCACCGCGCTTTCGAAGAACACCTCGATCAGCACTGTCGAGCTCGGCAAGATGATCGTCGACGACTTCAACGACGTCTGCAAGAAGAACAATGCGGGCGACGCGACGACGCTTTCGATAACCGACCTCGCCGAGTTCCACGGCACCGTTCCCGCCGCGTTCTCCGCGTTTGCGGCGAGTATCAACGCCATGCTCGACGGCGACGATTACGCCGCTGTCGCTCAGGCAAGGAGCGGGGCGCGGGAGTACGGCGCATCGAACGGCATAAACCACGTCGACCTCATCCATCTCGCGATGCGCCTGAATACCGCCGAATCGAACAGGCTGGCTGAGGCGCTCATGGGCTGCATCAAATACAACCGGTCGTCCAAATCGATGGCAAACTCCTTCGGTCTTTCCATCTATTTCCCGCTTTCGAGCTTTAAGAGCGTGGGCAGCGCCGTCAACCTTTATAAGGCGATCGACATGGACGAGAACTATACGGCGGCTATCAGGAGCTTCTCGAGCCTCGCCGCAGGCGGTCAGATAGCGACCGGCACGACCTCGTCTCCCGTAGGCTCGCTGCTCGGCAGCTTTACCGGCACCACCAGCCAGCAGACGTCCTCCGACGTGCTCTCGAGCCTGCTCGGCGGTCTTGCAGGCGGCGGCTCTTCCGGCGGAGCGGGGGATCTGCTCTCCAGCATAATGGGAAGCGATTTCTCGAGCTGGTTCGATTCCGGACGCGTACTCGGTCAGCGCAGCTATTACGATTCTCACGTGATCTACGCCGACGATATGATGCTCACCGAGAAGAACGGCGGTTCCGTCCTCAGCCTCGCCCGCGAGAAGTGGGATATCGTGAGCTCCGTACAGCTCAACGTCTTCGTCGACGACGGCGAGGGCTATATCGATCTCGGCATGGACAACGTCTATCAGTTTGACGACGACGGCGATCTTATGATCACGTACGACCGCACTTGGCTTGCATTCAACGGTCAGGTAGTGCCTTACTACATGATCAGCCACGTCGTCGACGGCGACAGCTACACGATCACCGGACGCGTTCCCGCCAGGCTCAACGGCGAGCTGGTCTACGTCATAGTCGTCTTCGACAACGAGACCGAGGAGAACGAGAACGGCTACGTCGCCGGCGCCCGCTATATCTACGAGGATTTCGAGACCGATACGCTCGGCCGCGGCCTTATCGAGATCAAGAACGGCGATAAGCTCGAGTTCATCTGCGACTATTACAGATACGACGGCACTTACGAGGGCAGCTACGTATTGGGCGAAGCCATGACCGTCTCCGGCCCGATAGTGATCTCCAACGTTTCCGTCGGGGATTCCGACTGCATCGTGACGTACTGCCTCACCGATATCTACGGCAACGAGTTCTGGACCGAATCCAAGAGGTTCTGATAATACGGCGGCAGGCCCTTCACGGCCTGCCGTTTCTTATGGGAAAGGGGAGAGATTATGCTTCTGAACGTACTGTCGCTTATTTCCAACGCGGTGATCTTCATAGGGACGCTGGTCTGCCTGGTAATATTCTTCGTCAAAGGCGGAGAGGGCAATATGAAGGTCTCGAGGTTCCGCTGCTTCGTATACTTTACGGTCGACTCGAACGTGCTTGCCATGCTCGTTTCCGGGATACTGCTGTTCTTCAATATCAAAAGCCTTGCGGCCGGGGGAGCTCTCGTGCTGCCGTACTGGGCGCTGGCGCTCAAACTCGTCGCGGCCACTGCGGTTACGCTGACGTTCGTCGTCACCGCGACCATGCTCGCCCCCTTCGCCAAGGACGGCTATTTTTCCCTTTTCACGGGCACGAGCTTCCTGATGCACTTTCTCACTCCCGTGCTCGCGATAGTCTCGTTCATATTCTTCGAGAACGTCGCGAAGGTCGAATACATCATGATGCTCCCATCGCTCGTTCCGACCGTTATCTATGCAATTGTCTACTTTATAATGGTACTCATAATAGGCGAGAAAAAGGGAGGCTGGGAGGACTTCTACGGCTTCAATAAGGGCGGCAAATGGTATATCACCGCTCCGGTGATCGTGGCAATGACGGCCATGTTCTCGTTCCTGCTCATACTCTTCCACAACATGAGATGCTGAAAACGGACAAAAAAAGAGGCCGCGAATACGGCCTCTTTTATCATGCCCCTTATCGCGCGGGGATCATTTTACTTCTTCGATCCACGCGGCGATCTCCTCGATATCCTTAGGACTCACGTTGCCGTTGGCATAGAGCGCCTTCAGAAGATCGGCGACGGATGCGCCGGGCTCGCCGGTGAACAGACTGCCCTTGGTCAGGGCAAGGTATTCGGCGCGGGTCACGCAGGGAACGTATTCAAAACTGCGGACGCGCTTGCCGACCATATCGATGAAGCCCTTCATATGAAGACGGTTGACGAAAGTCTGAACAGTCTGGTAGGTCCATTTGTTGTCGCCGAACGACTGCCATATGTCCTTAATGGTGATGGGCTTTTCAGCTTCCCAGATCTTTATCATTACTTCAAGCTCGGCAGCCGAGACGTCTTTTATGATCATACAGAAACCCCTTTCCATAATTGTAATTCAATTATATAGCATCCGCGGGGATTGTCAAGCGATTTTTCACATTTTTTATCACATTGTAAATAATGTTTATCTGCACGCCCGCCCGTTAAGCCCGCAACTTCGGGAAAAATCGAAGCAGACATGAAAGCAATATCCACGACGACGCAATAACGCGTAAATAATTTACAAACGCAAAGAACCGTCCGCGGCCCTTTTTCCGCCGGGAAAACGGAGGTCATTTTCCGATGTTCTCCAAAAGCTCCGAATAGCGTATCGCCGCTTTGATCCTCAGCGTTTTCAGCGCTGAAGCGAACTCCGTCCTCGACGAGACTTTTCCTGAGGCTTCGTTCACGAGCGCCGCCAGATCCGCGTAGTACTCCGACACCTTTCCGAGCATTGCGTTCTGTTCCGTCATGCCGCGAATTCCCTCCGACGCGCTCGCGATATTGACCGAGATCTCCGACAGCACCTTCACCCCGTAGTCGATCTCTCTCGCTTCGGCGTCGAATTCGATCGCAAGCTCGCCGAGCTGTTCCGTTAAGTCGTACGCGAGGCCGAAAGCAGTCCTTATCGGCAGGAGCCTGTTCTGCGCCGCCGTGACGATAAGGTCCACCTCCTTGCGGGACAGCTTGAAAACGCTGCACTCCATGCCCTCACCCGCAAGCCTTTCGCGCACGCTTTCCGCAGAAGCTTCGTCGGAATAAGCCGCCGCAATTAGCCGGAAGCTCCCGGAATCTTCATAAAGGTAATCCGCGGCGCCCATGCTTTTCAGCCTTTCAGCCGCGGCGGAAGCGCTTTCGGCGCTGTCGAAAACGCCGGTTTGAAGCATGCAGATCTCGATCGCGGGGAGCTTTATCTCCGCCGTTTCGCCGGTGGGCTCGGGAGCGGGTTCTCCGGTTGGCTCCGCGTGAACGGAGGACGGCGGGAGGGCAGACGAGGCTTTGCCCGAAATACGGTCGAGAAGGGACTGCGACCAATTCTCTTTGACGCGCTTTATTACTCCCGTCCCGAACAACAGGTATGCCGTGGCGCCGAAAACTATCACCAGCACCAAAGCCCTTAAAAAACCGCCTGCTCCGGAGGTCTGCTTTCTTTTCCGAACGTATCTGTATCGGTTCGATTCCATATCTTCGCTCCGTTCCTTTTTTGCAAGATGATATGCCGC
>JAEEGL011185412.1_pt1 | contig 10566 bp, 5 predicted proteins | sample 9134231 | NCBI WGS metagenome assembly JAEEGL01 (sample SAMN16246548, study PRJNA631951) | gut metagenome | biome: gut microbiome; feature: rumen; material: fiber-attached | host: Bos | place: Iran: Karaj | collected 2018-10
CAATGACGAGGCTCACAGCGTATGCCAGCTTGGTATTCTTGAACTGAGGCAGTACGGCAGCCCATACCACAGAACCCATGGCCTGGACGGCAAACAGGATGCCTACCCAGTTGCCAGCCTCCTGGAAGGGTTCGCTGACAGGGTCAGTTGTGTCCCATACCACCTCGGCAATAGCTCCCGTGGTGTAGTTCCACATATAGAGGAAAGCAGCCCAGCAGAAGAACTGCACCAGTCCGACCTTCCAGAATGTCGAAGGAGCATTCTTCAGCAGGGTTAACCAATTGCCCGACCCATTGGCCTCATGGGGCGCATTGGGCGCATGAGCCTCATTGGCCTCATTGGCCCCATTATACTCCGCATACTCCTGCGGATTCCACTCCTTAACTTTCAAGGTCGTGTAGATAACACAGGCTATCAGGATGGCAGCACCGATATAGAACGACCAGATGACGCTGTCGGGGATAACACCCTTCTCGGCAACATTCTTGATACCAATCCAAGTCAGCACGAAGGGGAACACAAAACCCACGACACTACCGGCGTTGCACAGGAACGACTGGATGCTGTAGGCCTTGGCCTTCTGCTCTTCGTTCACCATATCGCCCACCATCATCTTGAAGGGCTGCATGGCCATATTGATGCTGGTATCGAGGAACATTAGGGCAATGAGTCCGAAGAGCATGGCAGCACTCACCGTCAGACCAAAGGAGCCCGAGTTGGGCAACAGGCACATCACGAGTACGGCAGCAGCAGCTCCTATAAATAAATAAGGTATACGACGGCCCCAGCGTGTCCATGTCCTATCGCTCAGCGTACCGACAACAGGCTGCACGAGGATACCCATCAGCGGGGGCAGTATCCAGAAGTAACTGAGTGAATGGGGGTCGGCACCCAGCGTCGCAAAGATGCGTGAGATGTTAGCACTCTGCAAGGCATAGGCTATCTGCACGCCAAAGAATCCAAAGCTCAGATTCCACAGGCTCCAAAACGGAAGATTCGGTTTTTGTTTCATATTTCTTTCTTATTATTCTAGTTCTTCTAGTGATACTAGTGCTACTAGAGCTACTAGTGAGAGTACTACCCTACCTCGTTGTACCGCGGACTATGAGTCTCGTCCTGACGACGCGCTTGACGACCTTGTCGGAAGGGATGCGGCCCTCAACCTGGTCGATGAGTATCGAGGCAGCCTCCTCACCTACCGTGCGCCCACGCTGCTCGACAGTTGTCAGCATAGGGTCACAGGCGATGGCTCGATAGCCATTCGTAAAGCCACATATCTGGATGTCCTCGGGTACGCGGTAACCCATGCGCTTGGCGGTATAGAGAATACCGATAGCCGTGTCGTCGTTGATGGCAAAAAAGCCATTGGGGGGCACATCCTTATTCAGCATTTCAGGAGTCATCGCCTCGGCATCGGCACGGTTGTCGCAGATGATGACCAAGTCAGGATCATACTCGATGCCGTGCTTCAGCAATGCATCCTTGTAACCATTGAAGCGGTTCTTGGAAATCTCCATATTCATGGTCGAGCTATAGAAAGCGATGCGTGTGCTGCCCGTTTCTATCAGATAGCTCACAGCATTGAAGGCACCCGTGTAGTCGTCCACCACCACGCGACTGGCATCCACACCCGTACATATCCTGTCAAAGAACACCAGAGGCAGTCCGTTATTCAGCAGATGCTTGAAGTGGTCGTACTGGCGCGTATTCTTCGTCTGCGACACGATGATGCCACACACCTTGCTCTCGTAGAGCGAGCGACAGATGCGCACCTCGTTCTCATAGACCTCACCACTCTGCGCAATGATGACCAGATAGCCACGGCTCTTCGCCTCCTCCTCAATGCCAGCCAGCACCGAGGCAAAATAGTAGTGGACGAGGTCGGGGATAATGACACCGATAATCTTGATTGGCTGCACGCGCGCAAAGCGCAACGACTCTGCAAGGACGTTGGGTGTAAAGTCATGTTCGCGGGCATACTGCTGGATCATCGCCCTGCGCTCGGCAGAGATACGCGGCGAGTCCTTCAATGCGCGCGAAACCGTAGCCACCGAGACTCCAAGCTCGCGGGCTATGTCCTTCATTGTCAGTGGTGTCTTGTCATTCATCAGGTCAGTAGGATTTTGACGATACAAAGATATGGAAAAGTTAAATAGGGTGCTCTCCCATACGGAAATTTTATCACTCGGCAAGCGTGCAAACGTTTGCACTATCATAATAACGAATTTAACCCAAAATTAGTATGAACGAATTGAAACAAATCTTAACTTTGCACCGAAAATCACATCATACGACTCAACGAGAATAGAGTTTACATTATTATATTACTAACTTAATAAACAAATGATGAAGCAAGTAAACATTCGAAATCCGTTTAGGATGATTGTCCTCATGCTGGGACTCTTCCTTTCGGTAGGAGCCTTTGCGCAAATCGACGTTAAAGGCCATGTTAAGGATGCTCAGGGCGAACCCATCATCGGCGCCACAGTACGTGTTGTAGGCACACAGACCGCAACCGTCAGTGACTTCGACGGTAATTTCGCGCTGAAGGCTAATCAAGGTGCCGACATCACTATTTCGTATGTCGGTTATCAGACGGCAACAGTCAAGGCTGCAGCCAATCTGGTGATTACTCTGCAGGACGACCAGACGGTTCTTGAGAACGTCGTAGTCATTGGTTACGGTCGCGCCAAGAAGAACGACCTGACCGGTTCTGTCACAGCTATCAAACCTGACGAGATGAACCACGGTCTTCAGACCTCAGCACAAGACATGCTGCAAGGTAAGATTGCCGGTGTAAACATTACCAATAGTGGTGGTGAGCCTGGTGCAGGTGCTACCATCCGTATTCGTGGTGGTTCGTCACTGAATGCTTCGAACAACCCTCTGATTGTTATTGACGGGCTGTCAATGGACACCTATGGCGTGCAGGGCGCTTCAAACCCCCTCTCATTGGTTAACCCGAACGATATCGAGTCATTCACCGTGCTGAAGGATGCTTCAGCTACTGCTATTTATGGTAGCCGTGCTTCTAACGGTGTAATCATCATCACCACAAAGAAGGGACGTAAGGGTCAGAGACCTCAAATCAGCTATAGTGGTAATGTATCTGTCAGCGCTGTTAAGAAGAAGATGGATGTCATGAACTCTTCTGAGTATATCGATTTTGCTAAGCAGCTTGTTGTTGCTAAGAAAGGATATACTGACGACCAGTGGCTTGCTAGCCCCGAGTACGCCAGCCTCGGCTATACCGATGCAAATGGCAACCATGTTTTTGCAGATACCGACTGGCAGGATGAGATTTATCGTACAGCAGTAAGTACTGACCACAACATCACAATCTCTGGTGGTTTGAAGAACATGCCCTATCGTGTCAGCTTAGGCTACACCGATCAGAATGGTATTGTCAAGACCAGCAGTTATCAGCGTTATACGGCAAGCATCAGCCTGTCACCATCTTTGCTGAATGACCACCTGAACCTCAACATCAACGCCAAGGGTATGTACTCAAAGACCAAGTATGCTAATGCTGGTTCAGCAATCGGTAGCGCCATCTTCATGGATCCTACTAAGCCTGTTTATGATCCTGCAGGAGCTGACAATGGCTTTGGTGGTTACTGGCAGTGGGCTTCAACAGCCGATTGGGGCGACACCCAGTGGAATAAGAACATCAATACTTATGCTACCGGCAACCCCGTTGCAGCACTGAACAACTACAGTAACGAAGGTAAGGCCAAGGTACTGATGGGCAATTTCGAAGCAGATTATAAGATTCACGGCTTTGAGGATCTCCACCTCCACATGAATGCAGGCATGGAGCTGACCAATGGTAAGACCAATCAATATCAGTCACCCTACAGCTATGCTTCTGGAACCTATTACTATAGCAACCAGGGGTGGAACACACAGGACTCTTACAACTTGTCACTGACATTGTACGCACAGTACATGAAGGACTTCGCTAAGGTTCATCACTTCGACATCATGGCAGGTTATGAGTGGCAGCACTTCCACAACAAGACCGACTACTTCTACTACGGCTTGTACCCTTCTACCACTACGAAGACTGACGAGAACGGCAATTCTCTGGCAGGCACATACTATCTGCCCTCTGAGAATACCCTCTACAAGACAGAGAACTATCTGGTATCATTCTTCGGACGTCTGAACTACTCTTTGTTGGATCGTTACATGCTGACCTTCACTATTCGTGATGACGGTTCTTCACGTTTCTCCAAAGACAAGCGCTGGGGTGTATTCCCATCAGTTGCTCTGGCATGGAAGATTAACGAGGAGCCTATCCTCAAGGATGTCAAGTGGCTGTCTGACATGAAACTTCGCTTAGGCTGGGGTATCACCGGTCAGCAGGAAGGTATTGGCGACTACACATATATCGCTACATATACTCCGAACTCACAGGGTGCTTACTATAAAATCTTTGGTGATGGTCGCACCTATCGTCCAGATGCCTACAACCCCAATTTGACATGGGAGAAGACCACCACATGGAATGCAGGTTTGGACTTCGGTATTCTGAACGACCGACTGACCTTCAACCTCGATGTTTACCATCGTAAAACCGAGGATCTGATTAACTCCGTTGTTATCCCCGTAGGTACTAATTTCGCAAACAAGGTGGACACCAACATCGGTTCACTCCACAACACCGGTTTCGAGCTGGCCGCTAACTGGCGTGCCATCCAGACCAAAGATCTGAGCTGGCAGATTGGCTACAACTTCACTTGGAATAAGAACGAGATTGACAAGTTGGTTGCCGGTTCTGACGACGACTACAAGATTCTTCATGGTGGTTTAGCTATTGGTGACTCTGGTTCTAACGGTATCAAGTGCTGGCAGGTTGGCCACTCTGTTGACGCATTCTATGTATACCAGCAGGTATACGATGCCAACGGACAGCCTATCGACGGACAGTATGTTGACCGCAACGCTGATGGTATTATCAACGATAAGGATCGCTACTTCTATAAGAAGTCTTCTCCCGACGTCACCATGGGTCTCACCTCTAAGGTGACATGGAAGAACTGGGACTTCGGATTCTCACTACGTGCCAGTCTGAACAACTATGTATATAATGGCATTGAGGCCGGTAACTCTAACCTCTCACTCTCTCAGGTTTATCTGGGCAACGCTTGGCACAACGTCATCGGCATTGCTCGCGGCAAAAACTGGCAGACTGCTGAGATTCAGGGCGCACTGAGCGACTACTACATTCAGAACGCTTCATTCCTGAAGTGTGACAACATCACTATTGGATACTCTTTCGATAAGCCATTTGGTCTGAAGACCAGTGGTCGTATCTATGCTACTGCTCAGAATGTATTCACTATCACTAAGTACAAGGGACTTGACCCAGAGATTGACGGTGGTTATGATGGCAACATGTATCCACGTCCCTTCGTTGGTATTCTCGGTCTGAATCTGAATTTTTAATTTCATAGAAAGGATACTATTATGATACTCAATAAAATCAAATCATACATCCCCGTTGCTGTGGCAGTACTCACCATGGGTGCTCTGACTACATCGTGCACAAATGACCTGAATGTAGAGAACATCAACCCGAAGCAGACCAGCCAGCTGGATCAAGATGCTCTTCTGAACAAGATATATTCAAGCTTTGTGCTGACAGGTCAGACAGGTCCTGACGGAAATAAGGATATACAAGACATTGACGAAGGTCGTTCTGACCTCTATCGTAAGAGTTGGGAGATGCAGGAGTTCCCCACTGGCGAGGCAAGTTGGCAGTGGGACGATACAGGTCTTCCCGAACTTCTCAACAAGACGTGGGGTGCCGATAATGCCAGCTCGGTAGGTCTGTACTACCGTCTGTTCTTCTCAATCACACTCTGCAACTACTATCTCGATGAAGTTCCCGATGACGGCAGCACAGAGATTAAGCAGAAGCGTGCTGAGGTGCGTTTCATTCGTGCCCTACTCTACTACAACATCATGGACCTCTATGGCAATGCGGCATTCATCGAGCATGTAAGCACTGTACCAGGCGTACGATACACTCGTCCAGAATACTTTAATTACATTGAAAAGGAACTATTGGAGTGTGAGGCTGACATGGCTGATGCAGGTACGCTTCAATATGGTCGTGTCGACAAGGTGGCCGCATGGCTGCTGCTGGCTCGTCTGTATCTGAATGCCGAGGTTTACACTGGTACCGCTCAGTGGGCCAAGGCCAAGGAGTATGCTGGCAAGGTAATCAACAATGGTCACTACAAATTAAACACCACTACAGCTCCAGGTTTCAGTGCTTATCAGATGCTGTTTCTGGCCGACAACGACACCAATGGTGCACAGTATGAGAACATCTTCCCCATTCTAAATGACGGTATCTATACCAAAAGCCATGGTTCTATGCACTTTTTGGTACTCTCTACCTATGCCAAGCGTGATGGTAGCGACATGGACGTTCTGATTCCTTCTGGTACAGACGTTTCATGGGGTAAGTGTATGGCAGTTACTGGTCAGCTGGTCGACGCTTTCTTCGGAAAGGGTGTTGCCGCTCCCGCTACCACTACAGCCGTTACAGATATCACTACCGCTGCCAAGGACGACCGTGCGCTGTTCTACACCACCGACTACACACGCGATATCACAGACCGCAGTCAGGAGTCGCAGGGATTCGGTTGCGTGAAGTTCCGCAATGTTCGCTCTGACGGTGCTACTGCCAGCGCTATGGATAAGGTCGACACTGACCTCCCGCTGATGCGTATTGCAGAGGCTTACCTAACCTATGCTGAAGCAGAGACTCGTTTGAATGGTTCTACCGAAGACGCAGCAGCAAAGATCAATGCCATTCGCAATCGTGCTAACGCTGTTGAGCACACTTCTTATGATCTCGCCAGCATCCAGGAAGAATGGATACGTGAATTCTGGTTTGAAGGTCGTGCACGCATAGACCAGATTCGCTTTGGTACATACAATGTGCCTAAGTTCCGCTACATCTATCCGTTGCCTATCAATGACCTGATCAATAATCCAAACCTGACGGGCCATCAGAACCCTGGATATTAATATGCAGATAAGAGTAAAAACGAAAGATTAAACGATTCATCATTATGAAAAAGATATATAATAGTCTGCTATTAGCAATGGTTGCGATGCTGCCCATGCTGACATCATGTACCGATGACAACGACAGCAATCCCACAGCCAAAGCTGCTACAGAATTCAAGATTAATGCTTCGCCACTTGCAGAGCAGTACATCCAGCTGACAGCTGATAATACTGTTAATCTCACTTGGTCGCAGCCTAACTATGGCTTCAACGCCTTGGCCACCTACCAGATTCAGGTTGGTTTGGTTGACAATGGCAACGTCATTTGGAATACCAAAGCTGACGCCCCCAAGTATCTGAAGACCACCTTCACTACTTGTAACGCCAACATCAGTGGCGATGAGATTGCCGAGTCTATCTGTGACATTGATGGTTTCCCCGATGCTGACAGCTATGTCGATAAGGGTTTCCGTGAGATTGCACTGCGCGTGTACTCAAGCCTCATCGACAATGTAGGTAATGAGGTTGCAGGTACGGGCATCGTTTCTGACAACTACGTTACCTTCAAGCACATGGCAGCATTCAATGCTGTGAAGAGTCCTGCATACATCTACCTCGTAGGTAATCCTTCCGGTTGGACTACACCTAATGCAGGCAATGCCGACTTCTATAAGGACTGGCGCCTCTTCGAGAAACCAGACGAGATTGGTAGTGACATCTACTATGGCACATTCGACATTCCTGCAATCGACCCGCTCCAGTTCCGCTTCTATCGCGAGTTGAAGGGATGGGATGAAACCTCTATGGGTCCCCAGGAGGCTGATGCTGGTGTCGATTGCACATTCGACGGCAACAAGTACGAAGGCTCTATCATGTGGGACAAGACTAAGTTCTACAAGGGTTCATGGAACTTCGGTGCTTTCGATGGTGGTTCAATAACCATGAAGGTCGACCTAAAGAAGAAGTCTGTAAGTTTTGTTATCAATTAATGCAGTTCAAGAAAACAGCTAAAAACGAAAGATTATGAAAAAGTTAAGTTTATATATGATGGCCCTTCTCACTATAGCCTTTTTCGGCTGTAGCGAGGAAGACTACAACCCATCGGTAGGCCCTCAGAGCTATCTTCCTGAGAGTCCGCTCGCTGTCAGCGATGTCAGTGTAGAGTCTACCGCAGCACCCCAAACCATCAATCTGGCAGACTATATCGTTGACGGAGAGTTGGTCAAGGACTCCATGCTCGTAGGTGTTGCTTCTGTTGCTGAGGGTGCCATGCCCGCCAACACGGTGTTGAAAGCTGAATTTGAGTTCTCTCGCGAGGCCGACTTTGCCAACTCTGTCATCATGGAGGCTTATGATATTGACAAGGAAGGACGCATCACCATCAATCCGCAAAAAATGCAGGATGCATACTTTAGCGAGATCACCAAGAATCCTGCCAAGGTGACTCTGTATGTACGTACCATATTATATACTGTCACTGACGGTACATCGGTAGCTATTATTGGTAAGCCCAACGACAACTTCTTCGATACGCACACATTGGAGTTCACTCCACTAAACAAGGTTACCATCGCTCCTGCCTACTACATCGTAGGTGGTCCTAACGACTGGGCAAGCTCTGCTGCTGAGCGCACTATCAAGTTCCAGCATAGCGGCGAGGATGTTTACGTAGATCCCGTATTCACCGTAGTCTTCAATGCCAGCGATGGCGACACATGGTTTGCTATTGGTGACGATGCTGCATGTGATGCCATCGGCAATAATGACTGGAGCCAGTTGTATGGTATCGTAGGCGGCGACAACGAGGCCAAGGAAGGTAAACTGGAGCGCCGTTCCGTCATGGGTAGCGACAACACCTTCAAGGTAGCTGCCGGTGCCAAGAAGATTCGCGTCACCATCAACATGATGGAAGGCACATTCAAGGTCGAACCCGTCAACATTTCTGAGGCCTACTATCTGGTTGGCGGTCCTCTCGATTGGAAAGCATCTGCTACCAGCAAGGAGCAGAAGTTCTCACACAGCGACAAGGACGTTTTCGATGATCCCGTATTTACTTACGTCTTAGAAGGAAATGGTGGAACCGGAGACATCTGGTTTGCCTTTGGCGATGGAGAAGCTTGCGATGCTATTGCCAATGAAGACGTATGGAACAAGCTATACGGATATGTTCCAGTAGATGGAGACATGCCTATGAAGGGTTCATTCGAACTTCGTTCTACCTTAGGCAGTGATAACACCTTCCACGTTGACGGAAAAGCCAAGTTCTATCGCGTCACCATCAATATGGCAGAGAAGACCTACGAGATTACTCCGCTGAACTTCCAGGAGTACATCTACGAGGCCGGCGTCAACAACAGTTGGGGTGATTACCAACAGCCACTCTACTGCGCAGATGGTAATGGTACCTACACAGGTTTCTTCTATGCACAAGATGCAGACTGGACAAATGGCAAGGGTGCATTCAAGTTCCGTGGCGATGCCGGTGGCTGGGACAATGGCAACTATGGTACAGGAACCTTTAACGAAGCTACTCTCACAGGTACACTGATAGACGATGGCGGTTCTGGCAACATTATGCCTGCTCCTGGTTTCTATCGTGCCGACGTCAACCTTGCTGATATGACCTACAAATTAACAGCTATCAACAGCGTATATGTAGTTGGTAGTGCAGTAGGCAACGACTGGGATAATGGTGTCGCAATGACCTTCAACCACGACAAGCACTGCTGGGAGTGTGACGCAACATTCACTGAGGCAGGCGTTATCAAGTTCAAGGGCAATGGTACTTGGGATAGCGAAGACGGCAACTGGGGTGGTACGATGGATAACATCATTAATGGTTCTAATGACAACATCCCTGTTACACTGAGTGGTAATGTTCACATCGAGTTCTACCCACTTTGTGACACCAGGTCATACTGCACGATTACAGCAAAGTAATTCACACTCCCTACCCTATAACACAATTCAGGCGGACATCCACTACGGTGCCCGCCTGAATTCATTTTGGAAGCTACAGCGAATCAATCGCCCTCGTTGTAGTCGCCACCGCCAGGGTTCGTGCCACCACCAGTAGTGCCGCCACCGGTGTTGCCACCCTGCGAGGGAGTGCCACCCTGCGTACCCCTGGCAGCTGCAATCTCAGCCTTGGCTTTGTCAGTCCATCCGAAGTGGACATCCTTTTTCAGCTCGTCGCGGGTGAAGTCGCCAGTGGATTGTGCCAACAGCTTGATGGTCTTCACGGCAGGACCCGTCTTGTCGCCGCTCTTCAGCTCGCCCATCGAGGCCTGAGCCACTTTGTCCGTCTGCGCGTCGTAGAGAGTCTCCAGCGCATTGGCCTCGACGCTTGCCTTGAAGATGGCCAGATCGGGAATCTTCACCGTGTTGCCGTTCAGCACCTGCTCGCGCACGCACTTCACGAAGTCAATCAGGATACCCGTGATCAAGCCCTGCGAGAAGGCTGTGTTGTGCTCCGCCATGTGCTTCGCCATTTCCTGGATGCCCAGCGTCTGCTTGTAACTCACTCGGGCATAGGTC
>JAEEGL011210088.1_pt1 | contig 10566 bp, 5 predicted proteins | sample 9134231 | NCBI WGS metagenome assembly JAEEGL01 (sample SAMN16246548, study PRJNA631951) | gut metagenome | biome: gut microbiome; feature: rumen; material: fiber-attached | host: Bos | place: Iran: Karaj | collected 2018-10
CTTACAATGGTCAATGCGGCATATGTGTACAGAAAGACGGTTGGGCAGAATATGGCCGTTGCCAATTTGAAGTACCTTTCGGCCATTGTGAAGGTACTGCCAATGGACGGGGAACAACTGCAGCAGGCTATCACAATGACTGGCAAAGACTTCGAAGACACCCTTCAGGCCGTATGCGCTGCCACCTACGGATGTGATTACCTGATAACAAGAAACGAAAAAGACTTTAAAATCGGCAAGGGCCTTTCGTCCAAAATCCATCTCCCCACCGTCTCCTCTCCCCGCGCATTTGTAGAACGCTGTTTTTCTTAACAGCCTCGTAATCAATGAAATATAAAAAGTCCTCCGGGTCAAATCACCCGGAGGACATTTTATAAATAGTTGATATTGTGTTCGTTACGAAAAACGGTCCACACTTTAGCTTGCGAGAGGGTGTCCCTGCTGCAGTCTGGCTTTTTTTTTCTAGCGGGTGTTTGGATTCTCAGAATTATTCGTAACTTTGCAGTAGGATTCGTCGAAGGGGAATTCGCGTAAGGGATGACAACCTTTTCAAGACTACTTGATCCGAGCCCCATTTTGAAAGCCGTTACCTGACGGCTTTATTTTTTTGTTGCTCACTGCCTAGGTAGTACTGGACCCATTCGGACTTGGTTTTCTGATATCCCACAATCAATCGGTAATTCTTCCAGCGTAGGAGGCGCATCTCCGAATATGGCTTCTGGTTTTTATCTCCGTGTTTGGGTACCCAAATCTCTTTTACGACTGCTTCTTTAAGTATCTCTGTCAGTTGGAATACAGCCTGCGTAGATTCATATGACAACGATGCGTGACCTGCCGTCTCATTTATCGACTGCCCTTTGATGTGAATGAAGTCTTTTAGTGAGTTGTTCCAAATGGCCTTACCCGGATTTTCAGCAATCCAGGATGCGTAAAAGTCTTTGATTATTTGTTTCCGGGCTTTATTATCTTCCCGGTTGTTTCCCTGCGGTATCTCCATAGTTATAGTATTATATGGGTAAACGAAGACAGTCCCCTAGGGGAGTGGTCTCCTTTGAATGCAAATATATAAAATGTCACGGAGTGGTATTGACCCGCATGTGCCATAATCTGCTCATTATCAACACTTTAATATTTTTTCTTTACACCCCGGGGGATCAAGAAAAAAACTTATGTGCTTGGTAATTAGCTATTTACGTGGTTTGGGCCGGAGGCAGGGACACCCTCCCGGATGTGTGGCCACCCTCGGCCGCATTAGAGGGAGGGGCCCGCTGGCTGGCCGTTCACGAAGTGGACGAGCCAGACAGTGGGAAGGACGGAGTGGAGCGCGCAGCGCGGAACGGAGCAATCCGGGAGGGTGTCCCTGCCGCAGGCCCATTTTCACTAGCCCGAGCACGGAAACGGGCCCTATGGTGCACGGCCCCTTGATTTTCCCCACTCCGTGCACGAAAACACCTTCTCTGGTGCTCGGGCGGCTAAGAATCGCAAAAAAAAACGCCCCCGGACCAAAGTCCAGAGGCATTTTTAGAGGTACCAAGCGGAATCGAACCGCTGTAGCAGGTTTTGCAGACCTGTGCCTAACCACTCGGCCATAGTACCAGAACGGGAATGCAAAGATAGCAGGATTTCCCGAAACTACAAAATATTGAGGAAATAATCTACAATCGGGTCACGACTCTCCTTGGTAACCAGGTACTCGTTATGGTTTCCGGGGATGTATCGCACATCGCAGTCAGGGTAGCGGAACTTCCACCGGGCCTCGCTGGTATTGTGTTCGGCAAGTTCCCGCCGGATGACCTCCGGTGCCTTTTCCGTGCCGGAAACAGGGCTCATACCCGTGTAGTCTTTGGCAATCAGGGCCGTTACCGGGCCGTTATACGTTTCCGTAGGCATGGTTTCCATCAGGTAGATGTCCAGTTCGGCGCGGCGCTTGTTGCGGTCTTCGTTGAAGAACGGGAAGTAGTAGGAACTGATGGTGAGGCGCTGCAGGCTCATGTCACGGTCCAGTTCGCCGTCCAGTACCACCACGCGGGGCTTATACTCAGAGTCTTGGTACAACCTCCGGGCCAGTACCAGTCCTTGTTCGCCACCTACGCAGAAGCCTACGATAGCTTTAATGGTTCGGGTTTTCACCACATCCTTCACATAGTCCATATAGTAGGTATCTACCAGCGTCTCCAGCGTGGTAATCCGGTCCTCCAGGATGGTATGGTAGGACTCAATGGCGAAAATGGCGTACTTCTTGGACACCTTTTCGGCCCATTCTCCAAAGATGAAGTCGAAACTGGTCATGCCGCTGATGACAATGAGGACCGGTTTAGAAAGATCATCGCCGGAGTCGCCGTACCAGAACGCATTGGGGTGCTTCTCGGCCGCCATAATCCGGCGGATGGTGCGCAGGGAATAGAAGTCATTCGCGGTGAGATGAACGCCCGACATGCCCATCTGCACGCAAAGCTGAATAATGTGCAGGGAAGTGATGCCTACGTCGTTCATGAGGTCGGCTTCTACATTCACGCTGGGCAGGCCGATGAGACTGGCGACGGCCAGCATGAGCAGTTCCTCGTGCGGTGTGATAGGCGTATCGTTGGTGATGACGGGATCCACCGCCTTGTTCACCAGCGTAGTCTTGTCGATTTTGCCGTTGATGTTCAGCTTGAAATCGTCCACGTGGTTCCAGAAAGTGGGCATCATATAGTCCGGCAGCAGTTTGGCCACATTCTTCCGGATTTCGTTCAGGTTCTCAATGTCGGCGGCAGTGAGCACATAGGCCACGATATACTTCTCGTTGCCAATCTCTTCCAGGCGCACATAGGCCCGCAGAACGCCTTCCTGCCGCTCGATGAGCGTGCAGATTTCTCCCAGCTCAATGCGGTAGCCGTGCAGCTTGATCTGGGAATCCTTTCGGCCGATGTAATTGAAACTGCCGTCCTCGTTCAGTGTTACCATGTCTCCGCTGTGATAGAGCCGGGACACGTCGATGCCGTCGTGCACCTTCTCGTACGGATTCTCGAAGAACAACTTTTCATTGAGTTCCGGGCGGTTCCAGTACCCGTTGGTGAGCTGCATGCCGCCGATGAGCAGTTCTCCCTGCTCGCCGGGGGCTACCAGCTTGCCGTTTTCATCGGCCACATAGCATACAACGCCGGGAACGGGCTTGCCGATGTTGCGCCAGTCGTCGGGCCCCTCAATCTCGTGCGTGGTGGTCACGATGCTTTCCGTGGGACCGTATCCGTTTACAAAACGGTAGGGATATTTACCGGCAATCTTGCTGGTAAGGCTGTGCGGGATGGCTTCACCGCCGGCCGACAGTGTATCCATGGCCGGAAAATCGTAATCCGGGAATACCGCCAGCAGGGAAGGGGGCATGAAGGTGTAAGTAATCCCTTTCTCCTTCATGAGCCGATACACCAGCATCGGGTCATGTTTATCCTCCCGTTGCGCGATGACCAGTGTTCCGCCGTAATAGAGCGCGGCGAAGATTTCCAGGACGGAAACGTCGAAGTTGATGCTGGCAAACTGGAGGACCACAGACTTCTCGCTGATATTGAAATTGTCTGGCAGACAGACCGTTTGCATATAACTGTACAGCGTTCTGTAGGGCTGCGAAACGCCCTTGGGCTGTCCGGTGGTACCCGACGTGTAAATCATGTACGCTTCCGATACCCCGCGGCTCAGCACCGGCAGGACGTCCATCTTGGGCGTGGCCAGGAGCTCGCGGAAATTTTCGGCCGATATGAGCACGCTTAGGCAGGCGTCGCGGCAGATGAAATCCCGGCGCTCGCGGGGCGTTTCCACGTCGATGGGAACATAGGAGCAGCCCAACTTGATGGCCGCCAGGATGCAGGGCACGAAATGCTCGTTCCGGCCCAGGGAGATGCCCACGCGCACGGGGACATCGGCCTTCACTTCCTGTTTTTCCACTATCCGGGCAATCCCTGCCGCGATATGGCAGGCCATATCGTCCATCTGGGCATAGGTGACCACCTTGTCACCCATGATGTAGGCCGGCTTGTCCGGATGCGCCGCTATGATTGACGCCAATTGCGCGGCCAGTTTCTTAAAATAGACATCCATATACTGCTACTAACTATTTGTTTTAGAATTTAATACTCACGTGGCCCAACAGCCAGCGCCCCGCCTGCTGCATGGGGGCAACGCTGGAACCGCCCTGCAGATAGGTGGTATTGACAATATTATACACATTGATGCCCACCTCCATCTTCCAGAAGGCATAGCTGGCGCCCATATCCACAATCATGCGGGCAGGGATGTCGATTACCTGCTCCGGGAATCCCGGCAGGGCGTAGAGTGACTTCTGCTTGGAGAGGAAAAGGCCGTGTGCGTTCACCTTCAGGCCGGAAATAATCTCCCAGGCAGCCGTAAGGTTGGCCTGGAAATCCGGAATATTATAGACGCTGTTGCCAATGATGCTGTAGTTCTGGGAGGCCAGCACGCGCTGCCAGGTAAGGTTGCCTTCCACTTTGACGCGGGTGCCGGAATACCCGGCGGCCAGTTCCACGCCCGCGTTGGTGAGGCTACCGGCGTTGGTGTTGCCCAGTTCGCTCTGGATGATGAAATTGTCGGCTTTGTTGATAAAACCGTTCACTTCCATCTTTACCCGGGGAATGAGTTTGCCGTCGCTGTAGAAAGCCAGCTGCCAGGAGTTCAGGTATTCGGGGGAGAGGTTGTCGTCTCCGAAGTTGATGTCCAGGGTGTTGTTCCTGTAGAAGTACGGCGAATCCACGAACGACTTGGAGTAGCTTAGCTTGGCACTCCACTTGGGATGGGAATAGATGAGGGCGATACGGGGAGACAACACGTGCAACTGCTTGCCGCTGGACCGCGCCTTGAAGTCGTAGCGAAGGCCGGCGTTCAGGACAAAGTACCGCCAGGTGTGCTTGAGCTGCAAATAGGCATCGGCGCTGGTCTCACGGCCGGTTTTGAGCACTTTGACGTCATTGTACGTCTTGAGGATGAGGTCGTAGTTGATGCCCTCCAGATAAGATGCGTCGTCCAGGTTGAAACGGTTGGCTTGGCCGCCAATCATCAAAACGCCCGAATGGTCCTTCCCAAAGGCATAGTTATAGCTGCCCTGGGCCGATACACCCAGCGTATATTCGTTCCACCGCACGCTTTGGAACACCTTGTCATACAGCTTGAGCACAACGTCGTCCAGGCCGTTGGGATACACGTCGTTGCCGCCGGTGCCGCTTTCGGGGATGTCTCCGCAAACCTGATACCGCTGCTGGTCCTGCGAGTCAAAGTTGGCCGATACCTGCCAGGCAAAACCGCCGTTGCTGTCGGAATAACCGATTTCGGCGTGCTGCGAGCCAATGGCATAGCCGGGCGCATGCCCGTTAAGCAGCCGGTATTTGTCGTACTCGTAAGTGGTGAAGAAATAACTCAGTGTCACGGGCGCCACCGTCTTGGCATAACGGCGGTTATACAGCAGATGAAGCTTGTTCCACTTGAGCGAAAGACCCAGGTCGTAGGACGGCGCCTTGTTGTAGCCGCCAATAATCATGTCGCCTTCGATGGGCATGGCGGCATACGGCTGCGCGTCATAGTCTCCCGCCAGATGGACCTTCTGTCCGTCGGCCCGATAGATGCTGCCCCACGCCAGAACGTCCAGGGCCAGGTAACGCTTGCCGAAGAGGATGTCTCCCCGGACCTGTCCGTAGTTACCCGCGCTGCCCTTGACCATGACACCGTCTACGTCGGACCCGTCCTTGGTAATGATGTTCACCACGCCCGTAAGAGCCACGCCGCCGTACAGGGACGATGCAGGGCCTCGCAGCACCTCTATCTGCTTCACCTTTTCCAGGCCGATGGAATAATCCGGGCTGGCCGTGTTGGTGGAATAGCTGTTGAGCCGGTGGCCGTTGAGCATGATGAGGATTTTCTCCTGGCCGGAGGAATAGATGCCTCGCATGGCCACGTTCATCTCTTCGTTGCAGGCGATGTCTGTCATGCCGGGCACATAGGCGATGAGGGCGTCCTTCAGGGTGCGCGCCCCGATGTTGCGGATCATGTCTTCCGTGATGAGGGTCACCGGCACCGGCGCCTCTTCAATGGATTCGGCCTGCTGGGAGGCCGTGGTGATGGTGGCGGTTTTACCGGCCTTGATCCGGTTCACCATTTCGGCAAAGCGGGGAGCGTCGTTGTAAACGCTGTAGTAGGGATCCACGGCCAGCAGGTCGGATACCCACACCTGGGCCCTCTCCGGCTTGTCCATATTCAGGTTGCACAGGGCCAGCAGGCGGTATACGCCAATCCGGGTCTCTCCTTTGAAAAGGTTCACCGACCCGCAGAGGAGGGAATCGGCTTTCTGGAACAGGCCCAATTCGTAGGCGTCCAGGGCGGCCTCATACACACGCGCGGCGTCCTGTGCCTTCAGGGCAGGGGAGATGAGCAGGATGAGGAGCGCGAATATGTATTGCTTGAATCTCATTTTACAATCTTTACTGGGATGATGAACGTGAAGGTGCTTCCCACCTGGGGCTCGGATTCTATGAGCAGCTGCCCGTTATGGTTCTTGGTAATAATATCATAGGTAATGCCCATTCCCAGGCCGGTTCCCTGTCCGGCGGGCTTGGTGGTGAAGAAGTTCTCGAAGATACGGGCTTTCACCTCGGGCGTCATACCCATTCCGTTGTCCGTGATGTCAATACGGACCTCGCCTTCGCTTCCATTGGGCGTAAACGCCACTTTTACCTTGATGGTGGGCTTGTATTCCGGCCCTTCCTGGGCGGTTCTTTCCTTGACTGTATAGCAGGCGTTGTTCATCACGTTCAGGACGGCACGGCTGATGTCCTGCGGAATCAACATCACCTTGGGCATATCGGCCGGAATGTCTTCTTCTATAGTAATATTGAAGTTCTTGTCGTTGGCGCGCATGGCGTGATAGCTGAGCCATACGTATTCGTGAACCAGCTGGCCTACGTCGGTGGGGAGCTTTTCTCCCGCCTTGCCGCGGCTCTGCAGCAGGATGCCCCGGATAATGCTGATGGCACGCTCTCCGTGTTCCTGGATTTTGGCCAGGTTCTCCTTGAGGTCGGCCGAAATATCCTGGAGATCGGCCTGGTCGTCCTTGTCCAGTTTGTCTCCGTTGGCGTCCACAATGGCCTGCAGGTCGTTCAGGAGCTGGGCCGACATCTTGCTGAAATTAATCACAAAATTCAGCGGATTCTGTATTTCGTGGGCAATACCGGCGCTCAGAAGGCCCAGGGAGGCCATCTTTTCCTGCTTGTTCAACTGCTCCTGCAGATACGCTATTTGCTTTTGGACGTCTTCCTTTTCCACTGCCATAATACTTATGTCAAGCTAATTACAAATTCCGTATATTCGTCTTTGACGGAGTTCACCGTGATGTTGCCGCCGCAGTCGTGCATGGCCTGCTGGCTAAGATAGAGGCCCACGCCAGGCGCTTCCGCGGTGGGTTTGGTGGTAAAGAAGGGGTCGAACACCTTGTTGATGATGTTCTCCTCGATACCGATTCCGTTGTCGTATATCTTGATTAGGGCCTTGCCGCCTTCCTCCAGCGCGGTCACGCGGATGACGGGGCTGTACTTTCCCTTATCGGCCTTTTTCCTGATGGCGTACACGCTGTTGGCCAGCATGGACAGCAGGGTCTTGCCCATCTGCTCGGCCACCACGTTGCGCACCAGGGGCTTGCCGGGCAGGTTGGTCTCTACCTGGATACCCAGGGCGGTGATATCGGCGGCGTAGTAGGCTTTGAGCTTGTCTACCGACTGCTGGCACAGCTGGCAAAGGTCTGCAGGCTCCAGCTTCTGGGAACGCTCCTTGAGCATTTCCTCCATGGCCTTCAGGGTACGTGTAGTGGCGGTTCCGTGCTGCTCTATCTTTTCCAGGTTGGTCTGAATCATGTTCATCACGTCCTGCGAATCGTCAAAGATGTCGGGCGTAATGTGCTCTTTCTCATCCTCCAGGTTCTGCTCCATATCCTTGGCCAGGCCCAGCGACAGATGGGCGAAGTTGTTGATATAGTTCATGGGATTGAGGATACGGTCGATGAGGCCCTTGGTCAGTTTACCGATGGCCGCCTCACGCTCCTGGCGCAGCAGCTGGTCCTGGGCCGAGCGCAGCTCCTTGGTTCGCTCGTCCACCAGGGCTTCCAGTCTTTCCTGTTCTTCGGCCATCCGGCGCGTGCGGTACCGGAACCACAGATAGGCCAGGCCGATGAAGATCATCAGGTACACCAGCAGGGAATACCAGCGGACGAAGAAAGGATAGGGCCTTCTGAACTCCTGCGGTTCGCTTTCGCTGATCTGGCCGAAGGCGTCCTTGGAACGGATGACTACCTGGTAGGAACCGAAATTAAGGTTGGCGAACACGTATTCTTTCTGAGTACTCCAGGCCGACCATGCGTCGTCATTCTGCAGACGGTAGCTGTAAAGCGTCTCGCCGATGGGGTCGATTTTGTCGTTGGAGAAACTGAGGGAGAGGTCATCGTCGCTGAAACGGAAATGGCGGATATACAGCTGCGGCGCATACATCGGGGCCGATGTGCACCGGCCCAGGTCGAAGCGTACCAGCTCCACATTGTCTGCAATCCAGGCCAGTCCGTCCTGGACCAGCATAGTGTTCACCTTGGACTGGGCGAAGGGTTCCACCCATTTGCGCAGGTCTTCCGGCATGTCGTCGTAGTACAGGCCGGTGCCGTCTCCGCTGCTGTGCCACACGTGTCCGTCTTTGTCCACGTATTCGAACAGTTTGGAAATGGGGCCGCTCTCCATGGGCTGGAATTCCTGCTCGCCGTCCTTCATATAATAGTAGTCACCGGCCAGGCTCAGGGCCCACACGCCATATCCGTCTTTCAGGAAGCTGGTGACGGTGGGAATCGGGCCGATGGGGCGGACGCCTTTTCCCGGACGGAACCGACATACCTGCTCCAGTTCTCCAATCAGATAGGAGCCGTCTCCCAGGGCGGTGATGGAAAGGGAGAACCGGGTGGTCAGTTGGCGTACTTTGCCATTGACATATTCATACAGGCCGTCCGAAGTGGCGGCGTAGAGGGTTCCGGGCGCCCCCTGGACCATCTGCCAGCAGGCGTGGTTGATCTGGTCCACCTGGACAAAGCGTTGTTCTTGCAGGCGGAAAAGGCCCTGGAACGTTCCCACCATGAGGGTGGGGCCGCACATCTCTATACAGGAAATCTGGCCCCGGAAGCCTTCCTTTTCCGTAAAGCGGGTATAGACCTCGGAAACGGAAATGCTGAACACGCCGTTGTCCGTGGCGCCCCATACCGTTCCCTTTCCGTCATAGGCCAGTTTGGTGATACTGTTGGAGCACAGGCCGTCGTCCACGTTGACGCGCCAGATTTCCTTGCCCTGGGCGTCTACCGCTATGACGCCGTCGGTGGCCGTGGCCAGCAGGGTGCGGTTCTCGCCCAGTTTCAGGCGCTGATACACTTCTATGTCTTTCCAGCGGTCCACCACGGTCTCTTCTCTGCGAACCTTTCCCGACAGCGGGGCGTAGGCCACCTTGATGGAATCGCCTTCAAAGGATTCGATCCATCCCGTGAGATTGATGCTGTCGAAGAGGATGGTGCCGTCCATATCCTTGCTCAGGCTCACCACGCGGGAGATGTCCGGCGTGTGCACGATTTTCCAGTTCACGTGGTCGTAGACCAGCAGACCTTCAAAGTTGGCGAAGAAGGTGTGGCCGTCTTCGTCGCACAGGACGTCGAAGTTACGGTTGTGGGCGTTGTACTCACCGGCGGAATAGTTCCGGAAGAACGGGACGCCCATATAGGCATCGGCCCCGCTTTGCGCGGCAGCCGTCACCGTGCACAGCAGCACGGCGGCCATCAGTGAGATATGATACGCGAACCTTCTCATTTGAATGTCATATAGGGGATGGAGGCGCCCACGTAACGGGTCCATTCCTGTTCGGTAAGGTTACGGCTGAGTTTGCCCAGCAGCTCGCCGGCCATGTCGTCGGCCGATGAATTGAGCGTGAGCACGTAGCTGGAGGATGTTCCAATCCATACGGTCTTGCCGTCGGCGTCGGCGCAAACGGCCAGGGTCCATCCGTCGTACGTGTAATCTACGGGAATCAGCCATTCGGTGGGAATCTTGTTGTCCTGCACGGGTTGTTTGGTGACCACCGTGGACGTTTGCTTCAACTCCTCTTCGAAGGTTAATCCGCTCTCGTACAGCAGGTTGTCCATACTCCAGATATAGACGGACTTGTCATAGCCGCCCGTGACGATAACGTCTCCCAGCATGGCGATGCTCATGCAGCGGGACTTATGGGCGGCCAGGGTTTCCATGACACGGTTGTACTTGTTAATAGGGTATACCGTGCCGTCTTCAACGCCAACCAGCAGGCATTGGGTGGCGGGGTCAAAGTGGCTGGCGGTGACTACATACGGTACCAGCGGCTTCTTCTCTTCCATCCGGCCAGCGGCGTCCATTTCGGCGTAGGATCCGTCGGCATAGAACAGGCAGAGGGTATCGGCTCTTTTGACAAGGGAGGAGAGGGTCGTATTGAGGGATTTGCGTCCCGTGACCTTTCCGTCCACGTAGCGGGTAAGGCTGTTAC
>JAEEGL011644300.1_pt1 | contig 10566 bp, 12 predicted proteins | sample 9134231 | NCBI WGS metagenome assembly JAEEGL01 (sample SAMN16246548, study PRJNA631951) | gut metagenome | biome: gut microbiome; feature: rumen; material: fiber-attached | host: Bos | place: Iran: Karaj | collected 2018-10
AAACCATTTTAGGGTGCTTCCTTTAAGTCCGGTACTGCGAATACCGTTCTTTGAAAGGGGGCATTTTTTTTGCCTAAGCCCCTTTACCCTCATATACACACTACCATATCGAGAAAATCGTGTCAATACTATGCTAAAGAAAATTTTTGCTTTAACCGAGAATAATGTAACATTTTCGTAAAAATAATACTTATATTAATAAATAATACTATTTTATTGACTTTTATAACGATATGTGATTAACTAGTGTAACACTATCTTATGAAGCTCTATAAAAGGGCGTTATTAACGTTAATAAGGCATTGCTATGCACGTTTGTAACGCATTATTACCGACGATTGTCATGCCGAACTTGATTTGGCATCTAGTTATTTGGAGCAAAATATGTTATTGAATTTTTCTTGTTCAAATGTACGGAGCATACGCGACAAGGTTACGCTCGACCTGAGGGCAAATAGCGATGATACCTTTGAAAACTTCCTTATCCGTTTTGAAAACGAGCGGGTAAATCCGGCCTGTGCAATTTACGGCTCAAACGCTACCGGAAAAACAAGTGTGCTCACCGGGATGGCAATCATGCAGAGCATGGTGCTTACAAGTCATATTTTGCAGCCAGGGAGTTTGTTAAACCGTGCCCCCCACCGATTAAGCCCGGACAAGCCTACCGAATACGAGATGGAATTTGTCTGGAAAAAGACCCGCTATATTTACAGTTTTTCTTACGATACCCAGAAAATAATTAAGGAAACTCTTTATTATGCGCCAAACGGCAGGATGGGAGTTATTTTTAGCAGAGACGGAATGAAGGTTAAGGCGGCAGAAAAATTCAGCCGTATAGAAAGCATGTGCAAGGAAAAGCTTATGCCCAATAAGCTGGTCCTGAGCCTTGCGGTAAATAACCTTAACTATGAAGAGCTTGCAAATGCATATCTTTTCTACAGCGAAGGTCTTGTAGTCCTGATGAACGATAACAACAACTGGCTTGAATATTCCGTAAGCACGATGGAGCATGATAAAAAGATAAAAGAAATGTTCCTTAAATTCATGCGAAAAACAGGCAGTGATATTGTTGATATTAAGCCAAAATCTGACCAGCGCCTTATGACAGCGGCAGAGCTTCCGCAGGATATGCCACCTGCACTTAGGGCAATGATTTTGAATCAGCCGGTTTTGACCACAACCGTAAAAACAATTTATAAGGGGTTTTCGCTCGAATTAATAGAAGAATCCATGGGAACGCAAAAACTCATAAAACTCATGTGCCCGATTATGGATATTTTTCAGAAGGGTAAAACCTTTGTCTGCGACGAGATAGAATGCCACCTGCATCCTCTGATAGTTCGCCAGCTTGTAGGACGTTTTATTAAAGGCAAGGTGAGCGATGCTCAGATTATCTGCGCCACACATAATGTAGAGATGCTTGACCTAAACCTGTTCCGTCGCGACCAGATTTACTTTACAGACATCAACCCAGACTACCACCGTACGACGCTCAAACCGCTTTCCAGCTATCAGTGCCGCAAGGACGAAAATGTACAAAGAAAGTATCTTGAGAGCAAATATGTCAGGGTTGCTAAAGACGCCTGGGAAAAAGAGAGTGAGGATTGATATTTGCAAAATTTAGTCAAGATGACGAAGCCGGCTCATCAAAAACTTGTGTCGTATGCGTCGTAAGTTTTCGATGATATTGATATTTTTGCGCTTGTTCGTTCCGTTTACGTAGTTTGGCTTTATGATAATCCTGTGTTGATGCCGGATGAAAACAGCCATTTTGCGCCAATCGAAAATCACCAATTTCATCCAAATAAAAAGAGCCGTTGCCATAATTCATAGAAATGCTCCAAAATACGACAGGGGGACTATGCCCTATTTTTCGGAATTAAAAACTCCCTATTAAACTCGTCGGCAATGTAATCGGGGCCGTTGCACCAGAAGGCTGTTCGCTCGTCAAAAAGCATTTTGGCTGTCTTTGATTTTATAAAACTGTCAAAGGCGTTTATCAAGGAAATTTGTTTTTGCTCTGCGATTGTCTTACAAGCCATGGCAGCTAGTAACTCCATGCTGTATTCGTATTTACTTAATGCCATTTTAATCCTCCAGTTTTACAGTCCTGTAGCCCTTGAAATGTAGATTTTGGAGGGCCTTTTCCGTTCTGAAACAGATTTGGTCGGACAAGTTGTTTGGGAGCAAGAATTTTATTGCTGTTTCATCAGCTTCATAAGAGCCGACTTCTCCATAAAAGCCGTTAATATAAGCAGTAAGAACTTGATTTGTAGAATCGTTTGCTATTTTTCCTGCAATATTCCCAATTGCAGTCCTGATGAAACGACAGGCTTGGCTATAATCCGTGGTTACATAAAATCCTTTACCAAAATCTTTTCCGGCAGCACAAAGAGACAAATCAATTTTTTCAACAGCAGTATAACTTGCATGATATAATTCGATTCCGTCTGTCAAAATCATATTTGTGCCCCATTGTTTTTAAGATAGCTTTCTATATCGGCAAGATTTGCCTCATCTCCCTGGACATGGAAAAACTCATAGCAAGTTTCTATGTAATCGTAAATCTTATATTTGTTGAAAACCTCACTGCATTGTTCCTCATCAAGATGCCATTTATTCTGAGCCAAGCGAAACAAACGAATCTGAATCAAAAACAAATCATCTGCATGTTTTTCTCCAACAACTCCACCCATAGGCAATTCCTCTAGTTATAGTATAACATGAATTTAGTGGAAAAGCCATAAGTTGGTAGCGCTGGGCGAAAACAGCCATTTTGGGCCAATCGAAAATCGCAAATTTCAACAAAATAAAAAAAACATTGCCATAATTCGAGGTAAAAACACAACGGCGAACATTAAGAGTCCCTCCCATAAAAAATACGCTTCGCGTTGTTGATTCCGGATGGATTTGCAGGGCGTAGTTTCGAGCTGTTTTCAAATTAAGCTGATGGGGCACAGCCAGGTATCTCGGTTGTATGGCATGAGTTCGTCTGCCATGCATATTATGATTCCCGGTTTTTGCGGAAGGTCAAATTTTGAGAGAATTCTGAAATTCTTGTCCGCATCATTTGGATTTTTTGCTTTCTTTATTTCAATTGGATATATACCTTCGGCATTTACAATCAGGAGGTCAATTTCTTTTTTGTCAATGTCGCGGTAGTAGTATAGGTTTAAATCTTTGCCCACATTGTAATAGCTTTTGATGATTTCAGAGATTGCAAATGTTTCAAAGAATGAGCCTGCCATTGCGCCATTTGCGAGGGTTTCAGCATTTGGCCAGCGGCATAAATAGGCTGCAAGTCCTGTATCCAAAAAATAAACTTTTGGTGTTTTTACGAGCCTGTTCGTGATATTCGCTGCCCACAGAGCGCAAGGACAGGATAATAAGAGGCGCTTTCGATAAATGTTTGTTCTAAAGTTCGTTTTATGTACATAAAAAATCCGAGAAATCTAAAGTCTAACTTTATTCGAGCGGAGGGTTTAATACCCCGTCCCTCTGTGGCGAAACAAGGGGTATTAAATCCGACTGCAATACCTTGTGAGAACACCATACCCCGTTGCTCTGCGGCGGGGTTGGTGATTTTACTCGGTTTTTATGCGATGTCAAGGATTTAAAAATGCGTTTCGCGAGAATAAGAGACCTCTTTAAATTTTCATAATTTTGGTCTATAATTCTACAAATTTAATCTTTACCACCGTAGAAGGAATTGCGCATGAAAGGAATCATTCTGGCAGGAGGCTCCGGCACCCGGCTTTATCCAATAACAAGGGCTGTGTCAAAGCAGATTCTGCCTCTTTATGACAAGCCGATGATCTACTATCCTCTGAGCTGCCTCATGCTTGCAGGCATCAGGGATGTTCTGATAATTTCAACGCCACGTGACATCAATCTTTTTGAAGAGCTTTTTGGCGACGGGAAATGGTTGGGTATGTCTTTTTCGTATGCAGTGCAGGACAAGCCACGCGGTCTTGCGGATGCCTTTATCGTTGGAAAAGATTTTATTGGTGATGATGACGTTGCTTTGGTCCTTGGCGACAATATTTTTTATGGACAGTCATTTTCACAAACTTTGAAAAATGCCGTTGACAAAATCAAGACAAAAAAATCCGAGTCCGTCATCTTTGGATACATGGTGAAGGATCCGACCGCTTATGGTGTCGTTGAGTTTAATTCGGAAGGCAAGGTTCTTGGAATAGAGGAAAAACCTGCAAAACCAAAATCAAACTATGCCGTTCCTGGACTTTATTTTTACAACAACGATGTGGTGAAAATCGCACAGTCCGTCAAACCCAGTGCGCGAGGTGAAATCGAGATAACGGCTGTGAACAATGCGTATCTGGAGCGGGGGACTCTTTCTGTCGAGCTGCTTGGACGCGGGATGGCGTGGCTTGATACTGGAACCTACGACGGTCTTCTGGAGGCATCCAATTTTATCGCGACAATCGAAAAAAGGCAGGGAATGTATGTGAGCTGCATTGAGGAAATTGCATTTTCAAAAGGATGGATTTCCAAGGATCAGATGCTGAAATTGGCGGCCGAATATAAAACAGATTACGGCTCTTACCTTAAATACATCGCAGAAAAATAATTGTCAGGAAGTGTTTTATGGCATTCGAATTCAAGAAGTGTTCCATTGATGGAGCGGAGATAAAGGGGCTTTATGAAATCCAACCGAAAGTTTTCGGTGATGCCCGAGGATATTTTTTTGAGGTCTATTCCGAGCGGGATTTTTTTGATGCCGGACTTACCATGAAATTTGTCCAGGACAACCAGAGTTCCTCATCCAAAGGAGTTTTGCGGGGGCTGCATTTTCAGACAAGGCATCCACAGGGGAAACTTGTCCGCGCGGTATCCGGCCGTGTCTATGATGTCGCGGTAGATTTGAGGAATGGTTCTCCGACATTTGGAAAATATTACGGGGTGGTTTTGGATTCCGAAAAGCAGAACCAGTTTTACATTCCAGAAGGATTCGCGCATGGATTCTATGTGCTTTCCGATACCGCCGTCTTTGCCTACAAGTGCACCGATTTTTACGACCCCAAGGGCGAAGGCGGACTTATGTGGAACGACCCGACGATTGGAATTGACTGGAAATCTGTTGCACCGGAAATTGAGCCGCTTCTTTCTGATAAAGACGGAAAACATCCGGCATTTGATTTGAATGGAAAATATTTTGACCTGAGCGGAAAATGGATTGGAGACTGACATGGCAAAAAGAAAACTAACCAACATCCTGATCACCGGCGGCTGCGGATTTATCGGATGCAATTTCATCCACTATCTTTTTGGTGAAAGTACGGCCGGGGGTGCTGATTTTACTGATGCTGATTTTCATGGCAGGATTATAAACGTTGACTGCCTGACTTATGCCGGTAATGCAGAGAGCCTGAAGGATATCGAAAAAAAATATGGATGCGGCGTTGATGAATCAAAGCGCAGGTATTTTTTTGAAAAGGTAGACATCTGTGACAGGGCGCAGATTGAACGGATTTTTAAGCAGTATGACATTGATACCGTAATCCATTTTGCGGCGGAAAGCCATGTTGACCGTTCGATTCTCGGACCCGAAGCGTTTATGAAGACAAACGTGATGGGCACTTTCACTCTTCTGGATGTGGCAAAAAATTATTGGAACGTTTCGCTCGATAATCAGCGCGACGATGTTCTGTTCCACCACATTTCAACCGATGAAGTCTACGGCACTCTGGGCGAAACCGGCTATTTCCTTGAGACGACACCCTATGACCCGCGCTCTCCGTATTCATCATCAAAGGCATCGAGCGACCATATCGTCATGGCATACTACCACACCTACGGTCTTCCGATTACCTTGTCAAACTGCACAAACAATTATGGTCCGTTCCAGTTCCCGGAAAAACTTCTGCCGCTAATGATTTCAAACATCAGGGAGGGAAAAAATCTTCCGGTGTATGGTGACGGAAAAAATATCCGCGACTGGATTTATGTTGAGGACCACAACCGCGGTGTATGGCAGATTGTGAATCAGTCGCCCGCCGGAGAAAAATGGAATCTTGGCGGTGAAAACGAATGGGAGAACATCCGCCTTCTGAACACGGTGATTGATTTGACCGCAAAAGAGCTTGGAAAAAATCCAGACGATGTGAGAAAGACAATCACTTATGTTAAGGACAGACCGGGACACGACCGACGTTACGCAATCGACTGCACAAAGGCAAAGACGAAGCTGGGCTGGGAACGCAAGATGACTTTTGAGCAGGGGCTTCTTTCCACAATCAGATGGTATCTGAATCATTCGGAATGGATTGAGCACATCAAAAGCGGCGCATACAAGGATTGGATCCAGAAAAATTATTCATGCAGATAGCCGGGGGATTTTATGATTTGGCTGATTGGAAACAAAGGGATGCTTGGAACCGAAGTGGCCAGACAGCTTGAGGAAAATAAAATTGATTTTATCGGAACCGACCGCGACGTTGATTTTACCGATGCGGCTGCGACCGAAAATTTTACGGCGGGCAAAAAAATTGATTTCATAATCAACTGTGCGGCCTACACTGCCGTTGACAGGGCTGAATCCGAATATGAGCTTGCGGAAAAACTTAACGCGGATGGACCAAGGAATATTGCCCGCCTTGCAAAACACATCGGTGCGAAACTTATTCACATTTCAACCGACTATGTTTTTGATGGAAATGCGGACACTCCACGAAGCGAGGACATGGAGATAAATCCGATTGGCGTTTATGGAGTCACAAAGGCGCACGGAGAAAAAGCGATTGCCGAAGAGACGGACGAGTTTTACATCATAAGGACTGCATGGCTCTATGGTTGGGCTGGAAAAAATTTTGTCTACACGATGATTCGAGCAATGAACACCCATGATTCTGTCAAGGTTGTAAACGACCAAAAGGGCTCTCCAACTTTTGCAGGGGACCTTGCCTCTGTGATTTTAAAAATTGTGTGCGGAGCGAATATCGATTACGGAATCTACCACTGCACTGATTTGGGAGAGATTACCTGGTGGGATTTTACTAATGAAATCAAGAAGCAGGGAATCGAATGTGGATGGATTACAAACAGGGACTGCAGCGTAAATCCATGTGCGACGGAAGAATATCCGACCCCCGCAAAACGACCTGCATATTCGGTGCTGTCAAAAGATAAAATCCAGAAGGCACTTGGAATAAATCTACCGGACTGGAAGGAAAGCCTGGGTGTGTTCCTTAAGAGCAAAATGTTTGACGCGGAAAGGATAAAATAATTTTGGAGGGGAGAGTTTGAAGTTACTTCAATTCTACTTCAATGTCAATTTCAATCGCACTTCAATCATGGGTTGAAGTGATTGAAACTCCGGTCGATGAATTTTGGGTCAGTAGAAAAAATCTGTGAAAATGGTTTATAATTGGACCGGAGTTTTTTATGAAAAAATTTTTTCTGGGAATGCTGGGGTTGATTCTGCTGGTGGTTTTGGCGGTGGTTGGAATCAATCTGTATGTGATAAATTTTTCCTGCCCCTATATCTACACGGACATTTCGGACCTTCCTGAAAAATATGTGGCAATCATTCCGGGTGCGGCGGTGTATCAAAATTCTGTTTCCCATGTTGTGCGGGACAGGGTTGAGGGCGCAATCAATGTTTATAAAAATGGCAAGGCGCAAAAATATTTGGTTTCCGGGGACCATGGGACGGTTGAATACGACGAGGGTAACAAAATCAAGAATTTTATGACACAGATTTACAGTGTCGATGAGGACTTGATTTTTTTGGACCACGCAGGTTTTTCAACTTACGAGACAATGTACAGGGCGAGGGACGTTTTTTGTGTGGACAGTGCGGTTGTCGTGACCCAAAAATTCCATCTTGCGCGCGCTGTATATATTGGAAGAAAACTTGGTCTGGATATTGTCGGATACGAGGCCCCGGAGCTTGTCCGTTATCGGAGCGAAATGAAGAACTGGTGGAGTCTGCGGGAGTGCATGGCAAGGGTCAAGGCATTTTTTGAAGTGCTGTTCAACGCAAAACCAAAGTATCTTGGTGAACAGATTCCAATCACCGGGGACGCAAGCGCTACATGGAAATAGTTTTTTCAATACGCTTTTGATTTTTTTTTAGAGATAGCCTATAATCTTCCTTATGAAGAATGTTGATTACTCTGTGATTTTTAGTGACGATGATATTGTTGTGCTCAACAAAAAAAGCGGATATCTGGTTGCTGCGGACAGATACGATTTGGACTCCCCGCGTCTGGATGAATGTGCGTCCAAGGAATTTGGAACCCTTTTTGCCGTCCACCGAATTGACACCGACGCAAGTGGGATTGTGGTTTACGCAAGGAATCAAAAATCCCAGGAGGCGTTGCAGGAGCAGTTCCAGAAAATGACGGTTGAGAAAATCTATCACTGTCTTGTCCATGGACATCCGATGTGGCAAAATCTCCATGTTGATTTAAAGCTTGTTCCTGACGGGGACCAGAGACATAGGACCACGGTAAATCAGCGGACTGGAAAAAATGCAGTCACCGACTACAGACTTTTGGGAAGCTGCGGTCCATTTTCATGGGTTGAGGCAATACCAAGGACAAGCAGGACCCATCAGATTAGGGTGCATCTTAAGGAAAACGGAGTCACAATAGTATGCGACCCGCTTTATTCGGGCAACCAAAAAGCAGTGCGACTTAGCGAGCTGAAAAAAAGATGGAACGGAGATGAAATTGAGGAGCGACCACTTTTGAGCAGGCTTGCGCTCCACGCATATTCTTTAACTTTTGTCCATCCGACGACAAACGAAAAAATGACGCTCACATCTCCATATCAAAAGGACCTTGATGCGCTGAGAAAACAGCTTGCAAAAATCTATAAGATTGACCCGCTTGGGGGAGAGGAATAGGGGCCGCCGATTTTTATGGCAAAAAAATTTTTTCTGCTGATTTTGATTTTCTCATTCCACACGGCGTTTGCTGAAACCGTATTCAGTATGCGTCCGTCCATTTCGTTCTACACCGGTCAACAGGGGGAATATGTTTTTTGCAAATACACGGACACAAATGGAAATTTGAATCAGGCAAAACTGAGTGAGCTGGATTGGGAGCAGAAGGCCCTGATGCTTTTTGGACTGGATTTTTTTTGGAAAACAAAACGCAGCGTCTGGTCAAGCGGATTAAAATTCGCGGTCCCAATTTATACAGGACTAATGTCCGATTCCGACTGGAAGAATGTGGTTTTGCTGCCAAATGTTCCAACGGAGAAGGCTTCCATAAAAACAAACTACACGGAAAGCAAAAACAAGACCAATTTTGTTTTGGAGCTTGACGGTGGATTTTCATACGACATTGTTGACAAACCGAATTTTGCTTTGTCCGCTTTTCTTGATTTTGACTACATGTACAATTCCATGACGGCGTGGGGGCTTTACGGAAAATACAATGACAAAACCAAAGATTTGGACGGCTGTTACCGGGCTTGGAACGACGAAGGTTGGCGTGCTGTTTACTATCCCGAGAGCAAAAAGACTGTTGGTCTGGACCGCCACTGGGCAATCTTTTGGCTGGGACTAGGGATGTCTGGTGTTGATGAAAACAAAGTTGCGCTGGACTTTTCGTTTGCGGTCAGTCCGTTTGCGTTTGCGGCATCAATCGACAACCATTATGAACGTTCGCTTGTTTTTGTTGATTTGCTCTATGGTTTTTTTAATGCCGGAAAAATAGATGTGTCGATTGGATATAATTTGACAAAAAAATCTTCGTTAAAAATCTTTGCGGATTTCCGTGGTTCGCTTGTGATGAAGGGTGTGAGCTATATTTCTTATGCTGGCGAAAATGATTTTGCCCTTGACACTGTTGATGTGCCGGGAGCGGATTTTAAATCAATTGAGGCGGGGATTTCATATACCCACAGATTTTAATCAGATTTTGAAAGGGAGGAAATATGCTTAAAGGAAAATTTATAATTCTTGGAGTGAGCGGAAGCATTGCGGCCTATAAATCTGCTGCGCTTGCAAGTATGCTCGTTAAATCTGGATGCACGGTTCAGGTGATTATGACAAAAAATGCGACGAACATTATCAACCCGATTGCATTTGAAACTTTGACCGGGCGCAAGTGTCTTGTCGAAACTTTTGACCGGGACTTTGAATTTTCCGTTGAGCATGTTTCGATTGCAAAACAGGCAGACCTTTTTATGATTGCCCCTGCCACAGCGAATGTGATTGCGAAAGTTGCGAACGGTCTTGCGGACGACATGCTGACCACGACTTTCCTTGCATGTGACTGTCCCAAACTGATTGCGCCTGCCATGAACACGCGTATGCTTGAAAATAAAGTGACTCAGGACAACCTTAAAAAATGCGTCGGTTATGGAATGAAGATTATTGATTCAGACTTCGGTTATCTTGCTTGCGGCGACACTGGAAAAGGAAAGCTCCCTGAACCTGAAACTCTTTTTGCGTTTATTGAAAATGAGATTTCGTATCAAAAGGATTTGTGCGGAAAAAAGATTCTGGTGACTGCCGGTCCTACCCAGGAATCCCTTGACCCGGTGCGCTACATCACAAACCATTCAACAGGAAAAATGGGATATGCCGTT
>JAEEGL012834365.1_pt1 | contig 10566 bp, 8 predicted proteins | sample 9134231 | NCBI WGS metagenome assembly JAEEGL01 (sample SAMN16246548, study PRJNA631951) | gut metagenome | biome: gut microbiome; feature: rumen; material: fiber-attached | host: Bos | place: Iran: Karaj | collected 2018-10
CGAGTCGGCCTACCTGAAGCATCCCACCAAGGAAGGGAGCGAATTACTGAAACTGGGCTTCGAAAAAGGCGAACTCTGTTCTGTCAACGGCGTGAAGTACGAGGATAAGATAAAAGCCATTCAGGCCGTGGAGGAGATTGGTGCCCAGTACGCCATCGGGCGCGACTGTCATGTGGGCGACACCATCATCGGCATCAAGGGGCGCGTGGGCTTCGAGGCTGCTGCACCGATGCTTATCATCGGGGCACACCGTTTCTTGGAGAAATACACGCTGTCTAAGTGGCAGCAGTACTGGAAGGAACAGGTGGCCAACTGGTACGGCATGTTCCTCCACGAAAGCCAGTACCTGGAACCCGTGATGCCCGACATCGAGGCCATGCTCACGAGCAGTCAGCGCCACGTGAACGGCGAGGTGACGCTGGAACTGCGTCCCTACTGTTTCCAGACGGTTGGTTGCGACACGCCCGACGACCTTGTTAAAAACAAGCTCGGCGAGTACGGCGAGGGTGCCAAGGGATGGACAAGCGACGAGGCCAAGGGCTTCATCAAGGTCACCAGTACACCGCTTCGTGCCTACTATCTGGCACACCCTGACGAAGAGAGGTAAAAAACAGACAGATCATGATAAAAATAGGAATCCTTGGTGCGGCAGGCTACACGGGTGGCGAGCTCATCCGTGTGCTGCTGAACCACCCAGAGGCTGAAATTGTGTTTGCCAACTCCGAGTCGAATGCAGGGAATCTGGTGAGCGAGGTTCACGAAGGACTGGTAGGCGATACCGAGCTTCGCTTTTCCAGCGAGATGCCTTTCGATGAGGTGGATGTCGTGTTCTTCTGCTTCGGACATGGCAAAAGCGAGCAGTTTCTTCGTGAGCACGAGATACCAGCCCATGTGAAGGTTATAGACCTCGCACAAGACTTCAGGGTGAAGGGTGAAGGAGTAAGGGTGAAGGGGTATGACTTTGTGTACGGGTTGCCTGAGACGCACCGCGAGCAGATTCGTAGTGCACAGCATCTGGCCAACCCAGGTTGCTTTGCCACTTGCATTCAGTTGGCGTTGCTCCCAGCATTGAAGAGCGGACTCATCAAGGGGGACATACATGTCAACGGTGTCACAGGCAGTACGGGTGCCGGACAGAAACCTGGAGCAACGACCCACTTTTCGTGGCGCACAGACAATGTTTCGCTATACAAGACCTTCACGCATCAGCACCTGTTGGAAATCAACCAAACGATACAAGAACTCCATCCCGGTTACGACGGGCGCGTGCTCTTCGTTCCCCAACGCGGATGCTTCGCCAGAGGCATCTTCGTGACGGCTGTGGCTAAGTGTGACGCCTCGGTGGAGGAGGTACGAGACGCCTACAGCGCCTATTACCGCGATGCTGCCTTCACCCACTTCGTCACCACCTCGCCCGACATGAAACAGGTGGTGAACACGAACAAAGCCCTTGTTTATGTGGAAAAGTTCGAGGACCAACTGCTCATGGTCTCCACCATCGACAACCTGCTGAAGGGAGCCGTCGGACAGGCCGTACAGAACATGAATCTGATGTTCGGCCTCGATGAAACGGTGGGGCTCAGACTCAAGGCCAGTGCGTTTTGAATGGGTTGTGGCTAATGACGAAATGACGTTATAACGTGATAACGTAATGACGAAATAACGAGATGACAAAATAAAAAAAATGAAACTTTTTGACGTTTATCCTTTATTTAATATCTCCATCACACGCGGCAAAGGCTGTAAGGTATGGGACAGCGAAGGAATGCAATATCTCGACTTGTATGGCGGACACGCCGTCATCTCCATCGGACATGCCCATCCGCATTATGTGGAAGCTGTGAGCTGGCAGGTGGGGCAGTTGGGATTCTACAGCAACTCTGTGATAAACCCTTTGCAACAACAATTGGCAGAACGACTTGGCAAAGCCAGTGGCTACGAGGATTACCAACTGTTCCTCATCAACAGTGGTGCCGAAGCCAACGAGAATGCGCTGAAGCTTGCATCGTTCCACACGGGACGGACACGCATTCTGTCCGCCCAAAAGGCGTTTCACGGACGCACGTCGTTAGCGGTGGAGGCTACGGACAATCCAAAGATAATAGCCCCAGTCAATGCCAACGGCCATGTGACCTACCTGCCATTGAACGATCTTGCTGCATGGGAGGCCGAACTGGCGAAAGGCGATGTCTGCGCTGTTATTTTAGAGTGCATTCAAGGCGTGGGTGGCATACGCATGGCCACGTCAGAGTTTGCCCAAGGGCTGGCCGCAGCTTGTAAGGCGGCGGGCACAGTGCTCATTTGCGACGAAATACAATGTGGCTACGGGCGCAGTGGACGCTTCTTTGCCCATCAGTGGTTAGGCATCCGTCCCGACATAATCACCGTGGCCAAGGGCATAGCAAATGGCTTCCCGATGGGTGCGGTGCTCATCTCACCGAGTTTCACCCCCGTCTATGGACAGTTAGGCACAACGTTCGGCGGCAGTCATCTGGCATGCGCGGCTGCTTTGGCCGTGTTAGACGTAATGGAAGAAGAGAATTTGGTGAAAAATGCCGATGAAATGGGCGATTATTTACTCCAAGGCCTGCGAAAGATGCAGGGCGAAGTACCGCATATTACCGATGTTCGCGGTCGGGGACTTATGATTGGCATTGAACTCGACATACCGCAAAAGATGGTACGCGAAGCCTTAATCTACGAAGAACACGTCTTCACAGGCTGTTCGGGCACCAACCTTCTGCGGTTGCTTCCGCCATTGTGCCTGACAAAAGATGAGGCCGACGAGTTTATGTCGAAGTTAAAGAATGTATTATTAAAAGCATAACATGAAGGTAGCAATTATCGGAGCCGGTGCAATGGGTGGAGCCATTGCCGAGGGTGCACTGAAAGGACAGGCAGCCGAGGAAATTATCGTAAGTAATCCCTCGTCGGGAAAGCTCAAACGCTTTGCTGACGCAGGAGCACAAACCACGACGGACAACCGTCAGGCGGTGGCAGAGGCCGACATGGTGGTCTTGGCCGTGAAGCCTTGGTTGGTGGAGGTCGTGTTGAAGGAGATTCGCGACTTGCTGACAGAGGAAAAGACATTGGTCTCTGTGGCAGCGGGTATAAGTAGTGAACAACTTCGGCAATGGTCTGGGGGCGATTGTAAGATATTTATCGCGATTCCAAACATAGCCATAGCACAAAGGCAGTCGATGACCTTCATCACACCCGTGAAAACACTGGACGAAGACATCGAGAAAGTAAAGACTTTCTTCGATGAAATGGGCGAAAATTGCATTTGCGACGAGGAGCACCTTGAGGCAGGCATGGCCTTGGCTTCGTGTGGTATTGCGTATGCTTTCCGCTATATCCGCGCTGCCAGCGAGGGAGGCGTAGAACTGGGATTCAAGGCCCGCCAGTCGCAGGAAATCGTAATGCAGACGCTGAAGGGAGCTGTGGCTTTGCTCGAAGCCGAAGGACTGCACCCAGAGGAAGCCATAGACCAAGTGACAACGCCTGGCGGACTTACCATCAAAGGACTGAACGAAATGGAACATGCCGGCTTCACTTCATCAGTCATTCGCGGACTCAAAGCATGCTTAAATAAGGTATAATGTACAATCCTCGTTTAATTCATAATTCATAATTCATAATTGGGCTGCGCCTCAATTCTCAATCCTCAATTCTCAATTCTCAATCTCATAAAACATGGACGAACAACTGAAACAAATCGGAGAGCGCCTACGCGGACTGCGCGATGTGCTCGACATCACCGCAGAAGAAATGGCTACGACCATGGGCATTCCTGTGGAACAATACGAAAAGATGGAGCGTGGCGAAACGGAGCTGTCGGTGGCAAATCTGCAGAAGATTGCCAAGGAATATGAAGTCTCGCTCGACGTGCTGATGTTCGGCGAGGAACCACACATGCACAGCTACTTCCTGACCCGCAAGGGACAAGGCCTACACGTCGAACGCCGCAAGGCATACAACTACGAGAGCCTGGCCAGCGGTTTCCAGGGCCGCAAGGCCGACCCCTTCATCGTGACCGTGGCACCCAAGCCTGCCGATGCGCCGAAAGAAATGAACTCGCACGCCGGACAGGAGTTTAACATGGTGCTGGAAGGGCAGATGGAACTGACCATCGGCAAGAAAGTGCTGACACTCGACGAGGGAGACTCCGTCTATTTCGATGCCACCCAGCCCCACGGCATGAGGCCTGTTGGCAACCAGACCGTAAAGTTTTTGGCAATCATATTTTAGGTTTAGTTATATGGTAGAAAGATTTTTGCGACAGACATCCTTCACGTCTGTTGACGACTATCGTAGGAATCTGGAGTTCATCATTCCGGAGCACTTCAATTTTGCCTACGATGTCATGGATGCGTGGGCCGAAGAGGCTCCCGACAAACTTGCACTCCTGTGGACCAACGACGAGGGCGTGGAGATACGCTCCTCGTATGGCCGTCTGAAAGAAGAGACGGACCAGGCGGCTTCGTACCTGCAATCCCTCGGCATTGGCAAGGGCGACCCAGTAATGCTCATCCTGAAGCGCAGGTACGAGTGGTGGGTGGTGATGCTGGCCCTGCATAAGCTGGGGGCCGTGGTCATCCCTGCCACACACATGCTGACCAAGCACGACGTGGTGTACCGCAATACGAGGGCTTCGATTAAGGCCATTATCTGTGTCGATGACGAATATGTGATGAGCCAGGTGGAGGCTGCGCTGCCCGAAAGCCCCACGGTGGAGACGCTGGTGGTGGTTCGAGGGGGAGAGACGCGGCAATGCCGCGACATACAAGACCAAGAGGAGGAAAAAAAGAACCAAGAGGAGGAAAAAAAGAACCAAGGGGAAGAAAGAAAGGGCCAAGGGAGCGACAAAGAAGGACAAGAAGGGAGCGATAAAGAAGAGCAGGAAGGAAGCGACGTACGGGACAGCTGGCATGACTGGCAGAGCGAATGGCGCGAGGCTCCGAAGTTTGTACGCCCGAGCTTTGTCAACGACAACGAGGACACGATGCTCATGTACTTCACGTCAGGCACCAGCGGTGAACCGAAGATGGTGGCACACGACTTCCTCTATGCCATGGGACACCTGACAACGGGCGTCTTTTGGCATAACCTTCACGAGGGATCGCTCCATCTGACCGTGGCCGACACGGGATGGGGCAAAGCCGTGTGGGGCAAGTTCTACGGCCAGTGGTTTGCTGGGGCAACGGTCTTTGTCTTTGACCACGAGAAGTTCAATGCCGACACGCTCCTCCTCCAGATAGAGAAGTACAGGGTGACAAGCTTCTGTGCTCCCCCGACTATATACCGCTTCATGATACGCGAGGACCTCTCGCGCTACGACCTGTCTGCCCTGCAATACTGCACCACGGCCGGCGAGGCTCTGAACCCTGCCGTCTTCGACAAGTTCTACGAGAAAACGGGCATCAAGATGATGGAAGGCTTCGGACAGACCGAGACGACCATGACGCTTGGCACCTTTCCTTGGATGAAGCCGAAGCCCGGCTCCATGGGAATGCCCAATTCTCAATACGAAATCGAGCTTGTGAAACCCGACGGCACGCCCTGTGAAGACGGTGAAAAGGGGGAAATCGTGGTTAAGGTCGGAGATAAAAAGCCCATCGGCCTGTTCAAGGAATACTACCGTGACCCCGAACTGACGCGCGAAGCCTGGCACGACGGATACTACCACACGGGCGATGTGGCCTGGCGCGACGAGGACGGTTACTACTGGTTCGAGGGGCGCATCGACGACGTGATAAAGTCCAGTGGCTACCGTATCGGTCCCTTCGAAGTCGAGTCGGCACTGATGACACACCCCGCCGTGGTGGAATGTGCCATCACGGGTGTGCCCGACGAGGTGCGCGGCATGGTGGTGAAGGCCACCGTCGTCCTGGGCAAGGAATGGAAGGACAAGGCCGGCGACGACCTGGTGAAAGAGCTGCAGCAACACGTGAAGCGCGAAACGGCTCCCTACAAGTACCCCCGCATCGTAGAGTTTGTCGATGAGTTGCCCAAGACCATCAGCGGCAAGATTCGTAGGGTGGAAATCCGACAAAAAGACGCAAAATGAAGCACCGTATTGTAGTGAAGATAGGCTCGAACGTGCTGACCCGCCCTGATGGTAAGTTAGACGTGACCCGCATGTCCGCCCTGGTTGACCAAGTGGCCTGGTTGCGTGCCAATGGCTACGAGGTGGTGCTTGTGTCCTCGGGTGCCGTGGCTTCGGGTCGTGGAGAACTGAAAATCGGCCACAGCCTGGACAGTATGGAACAGCGACAGCTGTTTTCTGCCATCGGACAAGTGAAGCTAATCGGCCTCTACTACGACCTGTTCCGCGAGTTCAGCATACACGTCGGACAGGTGCTGACGATGAAGGAGAACTTCGAACCCGGGGAGCAGTACGACAACCAACGGGCGTGCATGACCGTCATGCTTAGGAACGGGGTGCTGCCCATCGTGAACGAGAACGACACCGTCTGCGTGACCGAGCTGATGTTCACCGACAACGACGAGCTGTCGGGCCTCATTGCCCAAATGGTCGAAGCCGACACGCTGATTCTCCTGTCCAATATTGACGGTATCTTCACTGGAAGACCCGAAGACCCTGATTCCCAGCTCATACGGGACGTGGAACCCGATGCCGACCTTTCGCATTACATACAGACGGAGAAGAGCGCCTTCGGACGTGGTGGCATGTCGTCGAAATACCAGACAGCCAAACGTACGGCACAGGCCGGCATACGTGTGCTTATCGCCAACGGTACACGGGCGAACGTGCTCATCGACCTCATGGAACACGCCGACACGACCCCGCACACGACATTCATACCTCTATTATAATAAAAGAACGTAAGCTATGGAACGATGGCTGGCATCCCTATGCGCTTTTCTTGTCGGACAGCTGTCCGACAAGGGACGTCCCTCGGAGTGATACGCATTGCTCCTTGGAGCTTTGCTTGTCGGACAGCTGTCCGACAAGAGAAGCCTCAAGGCGCGATGACTTCTGCCCCATTGTCCGAAGGCTTTTACGCCATATAACAAAGAACAAGATTCTATGGAAAACGAACCCCTCTTCCAGCGTGTACGCGAAGCCAGCCGCAGGCTCTCGCTTGTGAGCGATGAAGAACGAAACCGCGTGCTTCGGGTTGTGGCCGATGCCATCGAAGGCAATCAGGTACTGCTCGATGCCAATGCCGAGGACTTGGCACGCATGGACAAGCAAAGCCCGCTATACGACCGTTTGAAGCTGACTCCCGAACGTCTCCAAGGCATTGCTGCCGACATGCGCAAGGTGGCCTCGTTGCCATCTCCTTTGGGTATGCGCACCAAGGAGCGCACCTTGCCGAACGGGCTGAGGCTTCACCGCATGAGCGTGCCCTTTGGCGTGGTGGGTGTGGTCTATGAAGCCCGTCCCAACGTCACCTTCGACGTGTTTGCCCTCTGCCTGAAAAGTGGAAACGCCTGCGTGCTGAAAGGAGGTCGCGATGCCGATGCATCGAACCAAAAGGCAGTGTCCGTCATTAAGGACGTTCTCCGTGCCGAGGGCTTGGACGAGGACGTCGTGGCCCTGCTTCCGCCCACCCACGAGGCTACGGCCGAAATGCTGTCGGCTGTGGGTTACATCGACGTGTGCATCCCCCGTGGAGGCCGTCGGCTGATAGACTTCGTGCGCGACAATGCCCGCGTGCCCGTCATAGAGACTGGGGCCGGCGTTGTGAACACTTATGTCGATGAAATGGGGGAAAATCAAAAATTCTCCCTACAAGAAAGGGAGAAGAAAGAGGGCTTCCTCACGATGGCTCAGCGCATCATCGTGAATGCCAAAACGAGGCGCGTATCGGTGTGCAATGCCTTGGATTGCCTCATCGTGCATGAGGCATGGTTAGACGACCTGCCCCTGTTGCTCGCGCCCTTAGCCGACCACCACGTCACGCTCTATGCCGACGACAGGGCTTTCAAGGCTCTCGCTGGGCATTACCCCCACATGGAACAAGCTACGCTTGAGCACTTCGGCACCGAGTTCATGGACTACAAGATGGCCGTCCGTACGGTGTCCTCTTTGGAAGAGGCATTGCAACATATCGCATGCTACGGAAGCGGGCACAGTGAGTGCATAATTACTAATAATAAGGAACGCGCGCGTGAGTTCCAAGCCCGCGTGGATGCAGCCTGTGTCTATTGGAACGCCCCCACGTCGTTTACCGACGGGGCACAATTCGGGCTTGGGGCTGAAATCGGCATCTCCACCCAGAAACTCGGCCCACGCGGCCCGATGGGGTTGGAGGAACTGACGACCTACAAGTGGATTATCGAGGGCGAAGGACAGGTGAGGGGGTAAGTAGGATTGAAGAATTGAAGGGTTGAAAAATAGAAAACAGAAGCCCTGCAAGCGTTCCATTGACGCGAATGGGGGATTGAGTATAGATATTATTAAATTGTACATAAACTGTACGTCGTACATTGTCAAATCGTAAAATCCAAGATGAAATCGTTTATCAACGTCGAAGACCTGGGCGACCTGCGTCAGGCACTGGCTGAGGCCACAGAGATTAAGCAAGACCGTTACAAATATCAGCACCTGGGACGGAACAAGACCCTGATGATGATATTCTTCAACAATTCGTTGCGTACGCGCCTCTCCACGCAGAAGGCAGCCATGAACCTTGGCATGAACGTCATCGTGCTGGACGTCAACGCCGGAGCATGGAAACTGGAAACGGAGCGAGGCGTTATCATGAACAGCGACAAGTCGGAGCACCTGCTGGAAGCTATCCCCGTGATGGGTTGCTACTGCGACATCATCGGCGTGCGCTCCTTTGCAGGACTGAAAGACCGCGACTACGACTACGCCGAGACCGTCCTGCAGCAGTTCATCAAGTATTCCGGGCGCCCCGTGTTTGCCATGGAAACGGCTACCGTCCACCCCCTGCAGGCCTTTGCCGACCTGATAACGATTGAGGAATACAGAAAACCAAGTTCTCTCTGCTGCAACCCTGATGCAGCAAAGAAAACGAAGGTTGTCCTCACCTGGGCTCCTCATTGCCGTGCCTTGCCACAGGCTGTGCCCAACTCCGTTGCCCAGTGGATGCTTGCAGCCCCAGACATCGACCTCGTCATCACGCACCCCCACGGTTACGAACTCGACCCACGCTTCGTGGCTGGTGCCCGCGTGGAGTACGACCAGATGAAGGCACTGGAGGGAGCCGATTTCGTCTATGCCAAGAACTGGTCGAACCCAGGCATTACCAACCCCGCCGACTATGGTCAGATAACCTGCGAAGATATGTCGTGGACCATCGACACGGCACACATGGCCGTCACGAACGAAGGAAAGTTCATGCACTGCCTACCCGTTCGCCGCAACCTCATAGTGACTGACGATGTGATAGAGTCGCCGAACAGCATCGTCATCCCCGAGGCTGCAAACCGCGAAATCTCATGCTCCGTCGTCCTGAAGCGTATGCTCGAGGCACTGTGACCCTAATGTTATAGAACCACAGATTACACAAATTGCACAGACTTTCATGCCATAAAAGAACATGGCAACAAGTATCTGTGCAATTTGTATAATTTGCAGCTGTGCTTGACGTTACGGCCTCAAAATCATGTTTACGAGGGTCGTTACATCGGCAATATTGACTTGACCGTCGCCATCCACATCGCCGACGGCACGCAATTCAGGCATCTCGACGATGGACTTGAAATCCTTCCAATAGTTAGCCGATATATAGGCCGACTTGCTGCCCTTGGGCACATATAACGTCGCATTGTTCTGACTGGAAGCAAATTGGAAGTTTGTGGAAAACACCATAGAAGAAAGAGGCAACGGACTCGGATGCCCCATGTTCACAGAAGTTAGAGAACTGCAATATTGGAACGCAGATTCACCGATATGAGTTATACTGTTCGGCATCATCACCATAGTGAGGCCACTGCATTTACTGAAGGCTCCATTGCCAATAGACGTTAGGCCGTAAGGGAATACCACAGAGTTAAGACCACTGCAATCCTCGAAGGCATAATCTCCAATCGTAGTCAATCCATCAGGCAAAGCCACGGATACCAATCCGCTGCAATTGCGGAAGGCATAACTCGCTATTGCCGTCACGCCGTCGGGTATTACGGAGCTCTTACAGCCATAAAGCAGAGTATTCGTGGCCGTTTCTATGATAGCATTACAGTCGTTTCGTGAATCGTAGTTCGTGTTTCCGCTTTCCACGACGATTGACGTCAAGTTGTTGCAGCCATGGAACGCAGAGGCTCCGATGGTCGTTACGCTGCTCGGGATGGTAATGGACTTGAGCCCACTGCATAGATAAAATGCGGCATCGTCTATTGTAACCACATTCCTTGGGAGATTCAACGATGTAAGTCCCGTACAACCTCGGAAAGCATTAGATCCGATGGTGGCAACAGTAGAGGGTATGATCATTGACGTAAGACCCGTAATTTCATAGAATGCTGATGCCCCGATCGCGGTCACACCGTTAGGGACAACCGTGTTCTTACAACCAGCTACGAGGGTATTCGTCGTAGTTTCTATGATGGCATTGCAATTGTTACGAG
>JAEEGL014346089.1_pt1 | contig 10566 bp, 7 predicted proteins | sample 9134231 | NCBI WGS metagenome assembly JAEEGL01 (sample SAMN16246548, study PRJNA631951) | gut metagenome | biome: gut microbiome; feature: rumen; material: fiber-attached | host: Bos | place: Iran: Karaj | collected 2018-10
CAACCTCACCTCCGCCATCCTCGACCTCTACCTCCATCCCGAGAAACGGCTGGCGATGGGGAAGGCTTCGCTGGCCCACTCCGCTTACTACAACAAGCAGCGCTACGCAGAGGACTTCTTCAAGGCCATAGGGTGAAGGAAACAATGGGCTCCCGATATCACATCGGAAGCCCACCACAACACAAACACAAAAATCAGTCCTACAATTGAAGGACTGTATGTCCAACCATTTAAAAACAATTATTGTATACCGTCCTCGCGCAGCTTCTCCTGCCAGCGCCAGGCACTCTTCAGCACTTCCTCCGTAGGTGTGTCGGCCTTCCAGCCCAGCACCTTGTTGGCCTTGTCCACATTGCCCCAGACCTGCTCGATGTCACCCTCTCGGCGGGGTGCATACTCCCAGTTCACCATCACGCCTGTTGCCTTCTCGAAGCCCTCTACCACTTCCAGCGTGGAGAGTCCTCGTCCTGTGCCGATGTTGAACACCTCCACGGCGTCGGTATCGGGATTGTCGAGCACGCGCTCCATAGCCTTCACGTGCGCCTTGGCCAGGTCTACCACATAGATGTAGTCGCGTATGCAGGTATGGTCGGGCGTGTTATAGTCGTGTCCGAAGATTTTCAGCTGCTTACGGATGCCGATGGCCGTCTGGGTGACGAAGGGGATGAGGTTCATGGGCACGCCGTTGGGCAGCTCGCCGATGAGTGCCGAGGGATGTGCGCCTATGGGGTTGAAGTAGCGCAGGATGATGCTCTTGATGGGTGCGCCGCTGTGGATGTAGTCCTGTATAATCTCCTCGTTAATCTGCTTCGTGTTGCCGTAGGGCGACAGGGCTTTCTGTATGGGCGCATTCTCTGTCACGGGCAGGTTCTCGTCGGAGGGCTGTCCGTAGACGGTGCACGAGCTGGAGAAGATGATGCCCTTCACGTTGTATTTCGGCATCAGCTCCAGCAGGTTGATGAGCGAGGTGAGGTTGTTGCGGTAGTAGAGCAGCGGCTTCTCCACGCTCTCGCCCACAGCCTTTGATGCGGCGAAGTGGATGATGCCCTCTATCTTCGGGTACTTCTGGAATACGCCCTCCAGCGCCTCCATGTCGCAGCAGTCCACCTTCTCAAAGGCAGGGCGCACGCCCGTAATCTTCTCGATGCCGTCTACGACGCTGGCGTTAGAATTCGACAGGTTGTCGATGATGACCACTTCGTAGCCTGCCTCCTGCAGCTCTACGGTAGTGTGGCTCCCAATAAAGCCGGTGCCACCCGTCACTAAGATTGTTTGTTTCATAGTTTTATTTTCGTTGTTTTCGGGATTTCGATATTTCGATATTTCGATATTTCGGGATTTCGACATTTCGAGATTTCGAGATTTCGGGATTTCGACGTCTCGACATTTCGACGTCTCGCCCTCTCGCCCTCTCGCCCTCTCGCTAAGAATACATCCTGGCTTTTTGCTCCTTGATTTGCTCGTCGTAGATGTAGTCGTCATACTGCATGAGCTTGTCGATGGTGCCACGCGGCGTCAGCTCGATGATGCGGTCGGCCACCGTCTGTATGAACTCATGGTCGTGGGAGGCGAAGAGGATGTTCCCCTTAAACTGCACCAGGTTGTTGTTGAAAGCCTGAATCGACTCCAGGTCGAGGTGGTTCGTCGGCGTGTCGAGGATGAGGCAGTTGGCGTTCTTCAGCTGCATACGGGCTATCATGCAGCGCATCTTCTCGCCACCGCTAAGCACGCACACCTTCTTCAGCACGTCCTCCTCGCGGAAGAGCATCCTGCCGAGGTACGACTTCATCAGCACCTCGTTGCCTGTGCCGTATTGCGAGAGCCAGTCCACGAGGTTCATCTCGCTCTGGAAGAACGCCGTGTTGTCCAGCGGCAGGTAGGCTGTGGTGATGGTCACGCCCCACTTGAAGGTGCCTGCCTGCGCCTCGCGGTTGCCGTTGATGATTTCGAAGAGGGCCGTCATGGCCTTGGGATTGTGCGAGAGGAACACCGTCTTCTGCCCCTTCTCTATGACGAAGCTCACGTTGTCGAAGAGCACCGTGCCATCGGCGTCGACAGCCTTCAGCCCCTCCACCTCCAGAATCTGGGTGCCCGGCTCACGGTCCATCTGGAAGATGATGCCCGGATACTTACGCGTAGACGGCGTTATCTGCTCCACATTCAGCTTCTCCAGCATCTTCTTTCGGGAAGTGGTCTGCTTCGACTTGGCCACGTTGGCCGAGAAGCGGCGTATGAACTCCTCCAGCTGCTTGCGCTTCTCCTCGGCCTTCAGCTTCTGGTTCTGCTGCTGCCGCAGGGCCAGCTGCGAGCTCTCATACCAGAAGGAGTAGTTGCCCGAGAAGAGGGTCACCTTTCCGAAGTCGATGTCGACGGTCTGCGTGGACACGGCATCGAGGAAGTGTCGGTCGTGTGACACCACGAGCACGCATTGCTCCAGGCCCGAGAGATATTCCTCCAGCCATTGCACGGTGTCGAGGTCGAGGTCGTTGGTAGGCTCGTCGAGCAGCAGGTTGTCGGGATGTCCGAACAGCGCCTTGGCCAGCATCACGCGCACCTTCTCGTTGTTCGAAATGTCGCTCATCAGCTTGTAGTGCTGCTCCTCCTTCACGCCGAGGTTCTGCAGCAGCTGCGCAGCCTCGCTCTCAGCCTCCCATCCGTTCATCTCGGCGAAGGCCATCTCCAGCTCTGCGGCGCGGTTGCCTTCTTCCTCGGTCATCTCTGCCTTGGCATAGAGGGTCTCGCGCTCCTTCATGTTCTTCCACAGCGGCTGGTGGCCCATCAGCACGGTGTCCATCACGGAGAAGGCGTCATACTTGAAGTGGTCCTGCTCCAGCACACTCAGGCGCTCGCCAGGCCCCAGCTCCACCGAGCCTTTGTTCGGCTCCAGGTCGCCGCTGATGGCGCGCAGCAGCGTAGACTTGCCTGCGCCGTTGGCTCCTATGATGCCGTAGATATTGTCGCTCGTGAACTTCAGGTTCACGTCCTTGTACAAGGTCTTCTTGCCAAACTGGATAGCCAGGTTTGTCAGCGTTATCATCTTCTGTTTACGATTTACTGGTTTTCGTTTTTCAATTAACGATGCAAAGATAATAAAAACTTCTCAGTTCAGCGTCAGGAGTAAGGAGTAATTCTCCGTGTTTAACAATTATTAATTTTCCTTTGAGATAAAAAACCACTCACGCATGCCCCTAAACTGCCAACTCTTTCGTACCTTTGCACCCCAAAAACAAGAAACAACGCAGATTTATCATGGAATATATGTCACAAGAGGGCTACGACAAACTGGTAGCCGAACTTCATCAGCTGGAGCACGTAGAGCTGCCGCAGGTAAGGGATGCCATCTCCGAAGCGCGCGACAAGGGCGACCTCAGCGAGAACTTCGAGTATCATGCTGCCAAGCGCGAGCAGGGGCGGCTGCTGGGCAGGATACGCTTCATGCAGCGGGTGCTGGAAAATGCCCGCGTCATCGACACCTCGCGCCTCGGCTCCGACGCCGTAGGCCTGCTGTCGAGGGTGGAGATGACCAACCTGAACAACAACGCCCGTATGACCTACACCATAGCCAGCCCCCATGAGGCCAATCTGCGCGAGGGCAAAATCTCCATCAACTCGCCCATTGCCCAGGCCCTGCTGAAGAAGCGTGCGGGCGACGTCGTAGAGGTGCGTGTACCCGCAGGCATGCTGAAGCTGCGCATCGACAGCATCACCCTTTCCTGACGGATGTGAACTTGTCCCGCTCGCGGCATGCGCCCGTCGCGGACTTGGCGGGCCTGGTAGGAGAAACACGTTGAGCAACGAAAAAATAGTGTTCGCCTAGTAGCGAAAACCAGCCTTTTTATAGCAGAAATTGGCCATGATATGGGCCATTCGGCCACAAAAACTCCTGCCAAGTGAGGTCGGAGTACGATTTTTTGAACGACTGAAATATTTGCCAAGGACGGGAGAAAGCACAAAAATGAGGGTTTCGCGCATGTCGCGTGGCACCAGTAGAGCTAAAAAATGGATATTATCTGGGCTTTATCAAGGTTTGACATTGCAGACGCTGTTGTCTTCAGACGTCATACCTCGTTGGTTTTCAGCCTTTTAGAGAAATAACTAACTAGTCGGTTGTTTCAGTTTCAGTTATTTCAGTAGTTTTTCGGGGGGTGGCATCAACCCCTTTTCTTATATAACTTATTAATTATTAATTAGTTATAAGTACTTAAAGGGCTGTTTTGAGATATTACTGACCCTCTGAAACGTTACTGAAACTGAAATACTGAAACAAACCGACACCCCTCTCCCTACAAGGCCAGCCGCAGCCTTGCGTCCCTTTGGTAGCAAGCCGCCAGAGGATGAGCGCCCGAGCTACGGTCGCCAAAACGTAGCAAAACCTTACAGCTTAGTAGAAACCAAAGAAGAAAAACGCTGCAGCATACCGCATGGGAACGCCTTTTGCAGTACCAAGAAGGTGGCTATTGCTGTCCCTGACTGTGCCGTCGCTCTCAACTTTCCCTAATGTGGAGTTGTTACGATTGCGCACAGTTCCGTTGCTTTCAACTTTCCCCAGATACGAGTTTTGGCTGTCGCGCACATCACCATTACGGTCTATCTTACCAAGGTAACGGTTATTGCTGTCGCGGATGTCACCATTGCTGCCAAAACGGCCTATCACCGAATTGTTGCTATTCCTCACCGTTCCGTCGTCATCAATCCTTGCGACAACCGAATTGTTGCTGTTTCTTATGGTTTGGGAATGGCAAATGGGAGCCAGAACCAGCATCATCAACAGTACAACTAACACTTTCCTCATATTGAGACAAATTTGTCGCCTAGCTAGCAGTCTACATGGTCGTTAGGAATTGCTCTGCTTCGGCCAGCGTGTCGAGCTTGCCCACGTCGAGCAGGCGGAGGTCGTCTTTTACCAAGCCTACGATGCGGGAACGATGGCAGATGCTGAGATAGAAGTCCATGATGGGGAAGCGGTCGGGAAAACGCTCCATCAGAGGGAAGAGACGGGGCGAGAAGGAGTGGATGCCGGAGAAGGCGAAGGGGTAAAGAGAAACCTCACCCCCGGCCACTCTCCAGGGGGAGAGAGGAGTAGACAGATCCAGGGGCGCATTGCGGAGCCAGGGGAAGGGCGATTTCACCTCGCCGGTCTCTATGTTCGTCCAGCCCATGAGGCGCATGCCGGCATCGAAGAGGAGGTAGCGTTTCGTCTTGCGGCGGCTGACCAGCAGCACAGCATCCTCCTCAGGCAGGTGCTGCCGGGCGAACCACCCGTAGTCCACATTGTCGAGTATGTCGACATTATGGATGAGGACGGGGCTGTCGTCGGGAAAGAGGGGCGCAGCTTTCTTGAGTCCGCCGCCCGTCTCCAGCAGCTTGTCGCGCTCGTCGCTGAAATGTACGAAATAAGCATAGTCGCTATTTTCTACATGGTCGATGATCTGCTGGGCAAAGTGGTGGACGTTGACCACGAAGTGCTGGTAGCCTTGTGCCATCAGTCGGTCAACGACGATGTCTATCAAGGGCCGTCCGCCGACAGGCACCAATGCTTTGGGCATGCTGTCGGTAAGGGGCTTCAGGCGGGTGCCCAGCCCAGCGGCGAATATCATTGCTTGTTTCAAAACCTTGCTAATTTACTATTTAACTATTTACGATTTACTATTTATTTACTATTTGACTATTTACAATTTATTTACTATTTGACAATTTACGATTTACAATTAATTTACTATTTGAGTATTTACAATTTGGCTGGCGCATCAGCTGCTAGCTAAAAATCCAAACTCCTAATTCCAGATTCCTAACTCCTAATTCCTAACTCTTTTCTAGAACTGTGTTTATTCCTTGCTCGCGGTGGCAGATGCGCACCTCGATGCCGAACTTGCTATGCAGGTGCTCGGCCAGGTGCTGGGCGCTATAGACGCTGCGATGCTGTCCGCCGGTGCAGCCGAAGGAGAACATGAGCGAGGTGAAGCCGCGCTGGATGTAGCGGCGCACATGGGCGTCGGCCAGCTTGTAGACGGAGTCGAGGAAGGTGAGAATCTCGCCGTCGTCCTCCAGGAAGCGGATGACGGGTTCGTCGAGACCTGTCAGCTGCTTGTAGGGCTCGTATCGGCCGGGATTGTGGGTGGAGCGGCAGTCGAAGACATAGCCGCCGCCATTGCCGCTCTCGTCCTCGGGTATGCCCTTGCGGTAGGAAAAGCTGTAGACCTTGACCACCAGCGGCCCTTGTGCGTCGTACTTCGAGAAGGTGGCGGGACCATCCTGCGGATGAGGCTTGTAGGGGTTGCGGTCGGTAATCTTGTAGCCGTCGGCACGCGACGCGGTGGCTTCCACCTGCCGGAAGCGGGGCAGCATGGTGAGCCGTTGCAGCAGGTCGGAGAGATAGGGATAGGGGAAGGTGGCCGACGCGAGCAGCTCGCGCAGGTTCTGCATGGCCGGGGGGATGGAGTCGATGAAGTGCTGCTTGCGCTCGAAATACCCCCGGAAGCCGTAGGCGCCCAGCACCTGCAGCTGGCGGAAGAGGACGAAGAGCCGCAGGCGCTCCACGAATTTATGGGGCGAGGGCACCTCCGTGTACTGTTTCAGCGCGTTATAGTATTCGTACACCAGCTCACGCCGCAGCTTATGGGGATACTTGGCCGATGCCTGCCAGAGGAAGGAGGCCAGGTCGTAATAGTAAGGCCCTCGGCGTCCGCCTTGGAAGTCGATGAAAAACGGGGTAAGATTGACTAACATGACGTTCCTGGCCTGGAAGTCGCGGTAGAGGAAGCACAGCTCGTCGCCGGCGGCTGTGAGGTCCTTCGCCAGCAGGCGGAAGTCGGCCTCGAGCTTCAGCTCATGGAAATCAAGTTCTGTAGCCTTCAGGAAGCAGTACTTGAAATAGTTCAGGTCGAAGAGCACGGAGTCGGTATCGAAGGCGGGCTGCGGATAGCAGTTCTGGAAGTCGAGGTCGCGGGCACCCCGTATCTGGATGTTGGGCAGCTCGCGGATGGTCTGCTTCAGCAGCTCCTGCTCCGCCAGCGTGTAGCGTCCTCCTGCCTCTCGCCCGCCCCGTATGGCATCGAAGAGCGACACCGACCCCAGGTCGGTCTGCAGATAGCGCAGCTCGTCGCTGCTTACTGCCAGGATGTGGGGCACAGGCAGCTGGCGCTTCGTGAAGTGGCTGGCCAGGTAGACGAAGGCATGGTTCTCGTCGCGGCTGGTGCCTATGCAGCCTATCACGCTGTGCCCCTCGCCGTCGGTCATGCGATAGTAGACACGGTTGCTGCCCGCACCCGGCAACTTCTCCATCACCACGGGTGCCGCCCCACTCCATTGAATGTATAGTTCTTTCAGTTGTTGCATAAAATTTCGCAAGTTCGTTTCTGAACGCAGCGCCGCAGCGTCTCAGCGGATGACTGCGGCAATAGTTGAAGTGCGCAGGGGGTGGCAGGAGCCACCTGCAGCGCGCGCGAAGCCCGGCGCAGCCTATTGCAGGGTGAGTGCCATCAGGCCGATGACCACGTCGTTGGAAAGAGTGCGCACGGTGAGGCTCTTCAGTTTCTTTTTCTGGTCCAGCGGCATGCGCAGCATCTGGGCTGCGCCGCCAGGTATCTCCCGGCCATAGACGCCCTTGATGCCGAGCTGTTTGCCCAGGTCACGGCTGACGTCGCCCGTGCTCAGGCAGACGCGGTAGGGGCGCTGCTCCATAGTCTGGAACGCCTGTCCGTCGATGTAGTAGTCCTGCTCTATGGGGCACCAGTTCTCGGGGTTGCGCAGGCGCAGCGTGTCGGTAGTGTTGTCGAGATAGGTAGCCACTACCAGCCCGTTGTCGATGTGGCATTGCATGTGGTTGGTGCTGCCCGCCATGAGAAGATAGGCCGACGAGGCGTTGCCCCTCAGGGGGATGACGATGCTGTCGGGATAGTTGTCCCACAGGCTGGTGAAGACGATGTTTTTCCCCTTGGACGGAGAGCGGAAGGGCACTCCCTTGACGAGCACCTCTCCGCCCTGAATCTTGGAGCGGAAGCCAGCATCGTCGATGGTGGGCGTGTAGAGCGGATGGCACCACTCCCCTACCCCCTGCACCGGCAGCTCCAGCGAGGTGGACTTCGGGCGTGGCGAGAGGTAGCGGTTCTTGAAGATGTCGGTCACCTGGGCGTTGAAGGCGTTGTCCACGTTCTGCGGCAGGAACTTCCCCGAGAGGGAAGGTTCAGAGAGCCCCAGCTTTCTTGCGTCCTTCAGCAGCGGCGTTGCCATAGTGACCGTCGGCTCGCTGTAGTCGTTCAGCACGTCGTACTCTATCACTTGATGCTTCTCGCTGTTACCTTCAATTTCGCGGTACTGCCCGTCGGCCAGGTTCTGTCTTACCACCATCTTCAGCGGCTTTCGGAAGTTCTGCGTTATTTCCAGACGCACCTTGCCGTTGGCCTTGGTGTAGACATACTCTATATAGGGGGTCTTCAGCGCTGCCCTGTCCCATGCCTGCGGGAAGCCGGGACGGATGACGCATTGCCCGTAGAGGGCCTGGGGGATGACCCCGAAGAGACCCTGTATGAAGGTGCGCGAGGAGATGCCTATGCAGTCGCCGAAGTCGCGGTAGCACTCCCCCCGGGCAGCGTCGAAGTGCGACAGCTGGCCGAAGTTGGCGGGTGACTGTCCGAAATACATCTGGTCGAGAATGTTGGCGCGCATCAGGTGGTAGCCTTCTTCAGGCCGCCCGGCCTGGAAATAGGCCAGCGCGGTGTGCATCACCTCGGCCGGAGCCACGTTGTTGATGCTCCAGGCGTAGGGCAGCCAGTTGCTGGTGGCAATGGTCTGGAAGATGGAGTCGACGGTGAAGTGGGGAATCTCGCGGTCGATGTAGAGCGTCGACTGGTAGGCCTGTTCGGGCGTGCAGACGCCGCAGTCTATCGGGGTGTAGATGCTCCACACGGCAGCACGCTCGTGGACACGTTTCAGCCCCATGCCGTCCTGGTATTCAGCCCAATGGGCAGGTGAGGGGTGAGAGGAGGAGAGCCACAGCCGCTCGTTCATGGCCTTCTTGATGGCCTCAGCCTCCTGCCGGTATGGCTCGGGGTTCTCGCCTATGAGCTCGGCAATGCGTGCTGCCAGCAGGTTACCTCGGTAGTTATAGGCCGACGAGTGGGTGACGGCCCCGCCGTTGTAGTAGAGGGCGTCGCTGGCCCAGATGCAGCAGTAGGCATCGTAGAGGTGGTCGCCGTCGGCATCGAAGTTGCGCTTCTCCCATGCCAGATGGCTGGTGATGACTGGCCACATCTTGCGCATGTAGGCAGGGTCGGCGTCATACTGGAAGTGCCAGAGCAGCTCGTCGATGTAGCAGAGGTTCATGTCGTAGTGGTGCATCTGGTCGTTACGCTCAGGGTTGCGGCAGATGTAGCCGTTGGAGTACATCTGCGTGCCCCATTTCTTCTCTGCCCGAGCCATGTTCTCGGCTGCGTCCTGCGAGGGAGCGGCGATGGTGGCAGGCACGTTGGTCACCTGGCTCTTGGCGTAAGCATCGAAATGGCTCACGGCACGGTCGGGCCAGCCCAGCACGTCGCCCATGTATGCGGCGCGCCAGCCGGCCAGGGGCATGCGCCAGCCTATGCAGCCGTGCAGCCAGGTCTTGCCGTCCCAGGCTCCGTCGGCTGCCATCACCAACGCACCGCCAAGGGTGTTGATGTAGGGGTCGGGGGTGCTGAACTGTATGCGGCGCGCCAGCTTCCTGTTGTAGTCTACGGCATCGTTGAATGCCTTGAAGGCGTCGCCGTCGTGCATGAAGTAGATGGAGTCGCGGCGCATCACCAGATGTGCGAAGTTGCTGCTGCGGGTGGCCTTGCCTATTACCAGCCCCTTGCCCGAAGGCGACGGCTCGAAGATGCCGGGCTTGTCCACACCCAGGTCGCCGTTGCGCTGCATCTTCTCGTCGGCAATGTCGCAGAGCCTGACCTGTACCTCCAACTGCTGTCCCTTCAAGGCGTCGCAGATGAACTGCCAGATGGCTCCCTCCACATCGTGCAATGCCACCACATGCACCCGCACGATGCCGTTGCCGATGTGATCCCAGCGGTGGTCGCCCAGCAAATAAGTGCGCATGCCGTCGCGGTAGTAGGACTTGCAGTAGTCGGTAGAGTCGATGGGCACACCCTCAATATAGAAGCGCACACTCTTGTAGTGGCCTTTCTTCACTACGGCAAAGATGGGGCGGTCGCTGGTCTCCACGCGGTAGTCGGTCCATCCGCCATACAGGGCACGGGTGAAACGGTTGCGCCCGTTCTCGTTCACGATGTTGTCGTCCTGGGGGAAATACTGCTGCCAGCGCGCGGTGCCGCGCTTGTCGTCGTTATAGGATTGCAAGGCACCAATATCGGTCTGCGCCTTCACGCCCAACATGGAGGTGAACAGCACGGAGCACAGAAGTGATAAAGCTCTCATCGGCTGCCCTCCTTTCGCTTTTTCCACCAGTCAACTATCAGGTTCTCAACCAAGATAAGCAGGATAAGGATGCCCAGAGACATCCAGAAACTGCCCGTGAGATTGTAGATGGCCAGGCACACCGTAAAGGTGATGACCCAGCGTAAAATAAATTTCCAA
>JAEEGL014458265.1_pt1 | contig 10566 bp, 8 predicted proteins | sample 9134231 | NCBI WGS metagenome assembly JAEEGL01 (sample SAMN16246548, study PRJNA631951) | gut metagenome | biome: gut microbiome; feature: rumen; material: fiber-attached | host: Bos | place: Iran: Karaj | collected 2018-10
CCAAAGAACTTTTAAGAGATATAAAAAAGGGAAAGCCTTTAGAGGCTTTCCCTTTTTTATATCTCTTAAAAGTTTTCCGGTTCCCTTTTTCAAAAGGGAACTGCCCCGCCGGCATGAGGCGAACCCCACTGCTGACAAGGCAGTGCACTTTGGAATTCTTTTTAGTTCACATTATGTTTACAAACGATAATGTTTTGACCTTTAGTAATAGTACCACGTTTATCGGTACGGACACCTTTATCAATAATTGTTATGTTATAACTTAAAGGTGCCATTGAATTTTCGCGCCATTTGAAGCAATCTACTTTGATTGTATAAGTACCTTTAGAAGGTTTGTTCCAGTAGATATTTTCTTGAGGACGTGAAGTTGTACCGAATAAGGCATTAGCATCAAGGTCAAGAGTACCAGCTCCGCCTCCACAAGATGCGCGGCGTTTAGAGAAGAAAATCTCGTTTCCGCACGGGTCAATAACATGAAGATCAAGATCTGTTTTGGTGTACCACTGAAGATTAACACGCAAATCACCACTTTGACCTTTTAAGTCAGAAATATTATTATTAACAGGTGGCGGGTCTACACGTCTGACTTCGTTTTTGGTTAAAGGAATTGTTCTTGAAGCCTGAGTATTAAGGCTTGCCAAGGTTTGATTTTTAACCTTTGTAGAATTGGTAGAATAACCTGTTTTGGAAGCGATAATTGATATTTTATCGTTTTCGGCAATATTGCTGACCACAAATTCGCCTTTTGAATTACTATATTCGGTTGCGATTTTCGTACCGTTTTTGTAAATCACGTTCGTAACGCCTTCCAAAACGTTATTATTGTCAGTATTAATAAAAACTAACGAGGTTGTCAGCGGACGCAAATACATTGTGCGTTTTTCGTCATCCCAAGACATAAAGTCTTTGACGGTAGGACCCGTAAGGGATGTGTCCGCATAACCTGATTTTGAGGCTAAAAAGTTGAGTTGCTGTGTTATACGTAACGAATCAAACATTCCGACACCGACACCGTTGGTATTAGTTTTAAGTTTTTGGTACTGACCGTTAATCGTTAGTTCCACAACCGCACCTGCCAAAAGAGTTTTTGTCTTGAGGTTTTTAACAATAACTTTCACACAACCTTTCAAGGGTTTGAGTTTCAAGCATTTTTCGAACTCCGTCATGTTGTTGAGATCGAAGAGTGTCGCCTCCAACGTATCGTTTTCGTAACCCTCCTTTGAGGCCACGACTTTAACAGAGCCGCAAACAGGCATTGAATTAATATCAACACTTCCGGAAACATCCGTCAAAACGGATGTCGTGTTTGAACTGCCGTCAGCTGAACTTATAATGCTAACATTAGCATCCGGTAAAGGCTGATTATCGTCCAAATCAATGACCTTCAAGGTTTCAACGCTCGTCTTTGAAGTCAAATAAACGTCCTTGAAATCATCAAAGGGAAACTCCTTGAAACCGTATTTTGCATTGTTTAATTCCTGACAAGTATTAACACAAGTAACAGAAACGGAATCGTTAGCACCACCGAAAAGTTTGTACCATAAAGGCTGTTTAACATCAGAGATAATAACCTCGCCTTTATCATCGGTTGTCCCAGAAAAAGGTTTCTCCGTTACGCCGCCAAACGTTGAAATTTCAGGATAAACGGCTTGAACCGCTGTCTGAGAAACTGCAATATTAGAAGGCTGCGCCAAAAACCTTATGAAAATCTGTCTTTTAACAGGAATCAAAAGTATCAGCAGTAACAAGAAAAGCAAAATCCACCAAGGAAACTTTTTCTTTTTAACGACCAAAACGACATCGCCACCACCCTCTTGATTCGTAACGGTAACTGAATTTTTAGCCATAGTTTTTATTATTTTTTACATTACTAACGCCGAAGCACCAAGAACTGCAATATTAGTTCCTAAAAGCGCTGACGGCAAAACTTTTACCTTATCCTTGAATACAGGCATCATATATTTTTCCAAGTAAACCTTTGTTGCATCAACGATTAACTCTTTAGCATTAGCCAAACCGCCGAAAATAAATATCGCTTCCGGCGAAATCACCGTACAAAGATCCGCAAGTTTTCTTCCTAAAATATCTGCCGTAATATCAAAAGCTTTCAATGCGAGTTGATCGCCTTGAGTTGCAAAAGTATAAATATCCTTACTTGTTAACTCCGTAAAAGGAATTTCCCTCATTTTTGAAGCATCAGGATATTTTGCAAGAAGTTCAAAAGCCGTGCGTTTGATACCCGTTGCCGAGGCGTAAGTTTCAAGACAACCCTGACGTCCGCAGCCACAAATTCTTCCGCCCGGAACAGCCGTAACGTGTCCGAATTCACCGGCAAAACCGTCAGAACCGTAAACCAACGAACCGTTAACCACAACGCCTGAACCAAGACCCGTTCCGAGTGTTATCATCACGAAATTCTTCATACCTTTGGCACCACCGTAAACCATTTCGCCGATTGTTGCGGCTTTTGCATCGTTGGTAACTACAATTTTGCAATCGAAATGACGTTTCAATTCATCGGCTAACATTACGCGGCCCTTCCATGGCAAATTAGGAGCCATTTCAATAGTTCCTGTGTAATAATTGCCGTTCGGAACGCCTATACCAATTCCTTTGAGAGTATAACCTTCCGCTTTCAAAAGCAAATCTTTGATTCCTGAGGCCAACGCTGAAATATAATCAGCGAGCTCAACAAAATTCTGGGTCGGAATAGATTTTTCCGCCAAAATTTTTGCATCTTCCGTTACGATACCCATAACGGTATTTGTACCGCCTATGTCGATACCTACTGCTACATTTTTCATATTATGATATTGATATAAATTGGTAATTAAAAATTAATAGCGCAAATATAAAAAACTTTTTTTATTTCCACCTAACGCCTTTGAATAAAAACACTGCCACCGAAGATAAAACATAATAAGGATATATAATTTCTAAAACTATTATATCACTGATTTTCTGTTTTTTGCGATAATAATCCGACGAGACTTTAACAGAAAAAAAGTCCGATAAAAATTTCGTTAAAACCATAAAAACAGAAACCCGCCAATCCGTAAACCAAGCAACAAAAGGCAACATAGCGGCAAAAAAATTTCCGCAGAAAATCACGCCCGCAAAAAAAAGCGTAAACTTTTCTTTATAACCGCCCGTTTTGCTAACCCACCGAGAACGCTGACGCAAAAGTTGCTTGAGATTTTTAGGACCAAAAGTCCTGACAACGGCATTTCTATCTTTTACATAAACGATTTTTTTTCTCTGTCTTTGAGCCGATTCCATCATAAACATATCATCGCCCGAAGAATATTTTTTGTTAAGAGAAAGGACGTTATTTTTGAAAAAAAACGTTTTATAACCAATATTTCCGCCGTTTGACATTACGGGTCTGCCCCAAATGCAAGTTCCCGCAGTTATAGTTATAAGCGAAAAACCTTCCGTCTGCCAAAGCCTTTGAAAAATATTAGAATTATCTTCAGCACAGATAATTACGGGTGCTAAAACCATGTCAGCATCATAGGCAAAAGCCGTTTTGGTAATTGTTTCCACCCAATATCTATTACCAAAACAATCAGCATCCGTTAGAATTAAAAAATCTCCGCTACAAAAATCAATTCCGTATTTCAAGGCTGATTTTTTGCCGGAAAACGGATTTTTTTTCAAAATTATATCAGAAAATTTCCCAGCAATTTCAAAAGTTTTGTCCAAAGAATTGTCATCTATCAATACAAGTTCATGATTTTCTGAACTTTGAGATAAAATATTCGTGATAAAATTAGAAATATTTTCTTCCTCATTTTTGGCAGAAACCATGACGGAAACTTTTTTAAAAGAAGTTTTAAGATTTTTTTCCGGCTTATAAAAGTAAAATTTCACGCAACATTTCAAAACCAAAAACGCATAAACAGATGCAATTAAAATCAAAAAAACTTCAAAAACAATCATTGCCCGGAAAATTTAAATTTACAACTCACGGCATAATGATCGGAAAGATTTTCTCTGTGGGTGCGAAAACGTTTACTTTCAATGACCTTGGAATGAAGGATATAATCAATTCTAAAATGCAAAAATTTCACCCTCATCGTCTCTCCGAAACCCGTTCCGCTCATACAAAAAGCATCTTCCAAACCGCTTTTTCTGATTTTATTATAACAATACGAAACCGGTGGCTCGTTGAAATCTCCGCTCAAAATCACAGGATAAGGCGATTGTTTTATCAAAATGCTCAAATATTCAGCCTGTTTAACACGAATTTGATAAGCTTTGGAAATTTTCGTAAAAATATTACCTAAGCCCGAAAGCTGTTCTTTATTGTTTTTGTTTTCGATTTTGTCAATAAAATCATAATCGTCGTAACCGAGTTTTATGGATTTCAAATGAATATTAAAAATTCTAACCTTTTTGCCGAAAATGTCAGCATCAACCGACATTCCAATCATATTATCAGTAAAATCAAAAATCGGACGACGGTTACAAAGCGGATATTTTGAAAAAATAATATAACCTTTGTCAGTCTTATGAACAGTATCTTTTTCGTCATAATCCCTTATGACATAATCAGTTTTGAGAATATCTCGGATAAGTTCGCAATTCGGCAAAGAATCCTTGCTATTGTTATAAAACTCTTGAAAACAAATAATTTCAGGACTTTCGTATTTCAAAAATTCAAAAATTTTGTTTTTTGTTCCGCCCTTAGAATCTATCCAATTATAACGATCTAACAATCTGACATTAAATGACATAAACGTAAACGAAGAATCCTCTTTGGAAAAATCCTCAAGATAATGAATAGGATTGAGCTGAACGGTTTCATCAATTCGTTTGTAACCGAAAGCAATAGTCAAAATCATAAAAACAGCCGTCCATTTTTTTGCAAAAATAAGAAGCATCGTATAAAAAACATCAACAAAGAGAATATATGGAAATCCCAAACCGGCAAATGCCGGAATTGCGGTATATTTACCGGGGTTTAGCACCGTTGAAGCGTAAGAAATCAACGTTGCCGTTATCAAAAGTACGGTAACGGTAACGTTAATTCTTTTAGGCAGGCGCAAAAACCAACCAGCAATTTTTTTGAATTTGCTTTCTTTTTTTTCTTTCATTACTCCGAAAATTCAAATTTCGGTATTTCTACAAACTGTTTATTTTTTTCAAACTTAAATTTCAAATAAGTGATTTTTTTACCTTCAGACAAAAATTGCTTTTCGTAATAAGTCTTAACTCTCAAAACATCGTTAAGATAATCCGAAGAATACAAATCGTCGGTATGTACAATCGGAGTTATATTATTGGCTTTCAAGAGTTCCAATGTATAAAAATGCAATAGACGGCTGTCAGTTTTAAGATTAATTATAGAACCGTCTTTTAAGATTTTGCCGTAAAGATTCAAAAAATGCGCTGAAGTCAAACGTTTGTTCTGTTTCTTGGGCTGCGGGTCAGGAAAAGTTATCCAAATTTCCGAAACCTCGTCCTCAGAAAAAAATCTGTCAATCATATCAATTCTCGTACGCAGGAATGCGGCATTCTCCTGATTGTTTTCAAGGGCGAGTTTTGCGCCGGTATAAATACGCGCACCTTTTATATCAACACCGATATAATTTTTTTCTTTGTTAAGACCTGCCAAAGCAACGGTATATTCGCCTTTTCCGCAACCGAGTTCCAAGGTCAAAGGGTTGGAATTTTTAAAAAAATCATCCGCCCATTTGCCTTTCAATTCAAAATTATCGACAAAAAGTCCTTCGGGCTGAATCACATTTTTGAACTCAGCCATCAACGCAAATTTTTCAAGTTTGTTTTTTGACATTTTTCTATTTTTCGTGTTTTTCTACGATAAGACCCACTTCCTTAATATACGGAAGTTGTTCCGTTCGCATTCCGTGCTGAATATTAAATTTATAAACTCCGGTTTCTGAGAATTTTACGTTTTCCTTAAACATAAACTCATAATCTTCCAACTCGCCGAAACTCATTTTTTGGGTTTGCGGATTACCTTTATCATCATAAAGCATACATTCCATAGTATCCGCCATTACTTTACCTGAAGGTGTTTCGATTTTAAAAAACAACCACAAATTGGCAGATGTATAAAAATCAACCGTTCTTAAATCGACTTTAATATCGTAAGCTACGGTATCCGTCAAAACCGGGACATCAAACTTCAATATGTTGTTCATGTCCCAAACCATATTCGGCAATTCCTCCCTTTCGCCGTAAATTCTTCCACGGTTGCAAGCAAATACAGAAAAAACTACGAGCAATGCTAAAAAAAATTTCTTCATAACCGACAATTTTATAGTGCAAAATTAATGTTATAAACTCAAATTCCCAAAAATTATCCCCGTTTTTTTCAAAAAATAAAAATAAGTACCGTTAGTTGTTTGTACACACAAAAAAAGTTATTAGATTTGCATTTGTTTTTAATCAAGAAAAACCGATGAACGAAAAGATACTCGATGCTTTAATGCGTTTGTTTGCGCTGATTATTGACCCCGAAGATACTATCAACGCCGCTAAATCAAAAGATGTTGTTCAGGCATATCTTCAGAGGATGCTTTCGCCGGCTCTCGCAGAAAAATATCTGAACCGTTACGAAGGTTATGTCAATTCCTACAAAGACAAAAAATCAGGGAAAGAATCTCATAAAAGAATATCCTCAAGTTCGGTAAAAATTCTTAAAATATGTGCGCAAATCAATAGAGAACTTCATCAACGTGACAAAGTTACGGTTATAATACAACTCATAGAATACGTTTTAACGGATAATAATTTTTCCGAAGCCTCAAAAGATTTCGTTGAAACAGTATCGGAAAGTTTCAACATCGAACATTCTGAATACCTTAACATTTTGTCATTCGTTAAAAACGATCTGAGCATAGCCGATAACAAAGCGGATTTTCTTTTTGCCGACAATTTACCCAAAGCCTTGGAAGGAACCAAACACATTCAGCTTTCGGAAATGGAAGGCAGCCTTAGAATGTTGTATATCAGGAGTATATCCAATATATTTTTCGTTTATGACGGATTATCGGGGCTTACTGTAAACGGCAAAATGATTCAGCCGGGCAAGGTACTTCTTTTTGAAAACGGTTCGATAATACGTGGAGAAAAAATCGGTTCGATTTATCAAAGCACCGTCAATAATATTTTTACGAGGGTATCTGACAGACAAAAAGTTGTTTTTTCTGGCAACAATGTTTCGTTCAGTTACAAAAACGCCCAAACCGGATTAAAACCTTTCAGCTTTTTGGTAGAATCAGGAATGTTAGTCGGCATCATGGGCGGCAGCGGAACAGGCAAGAGTACGCTTCTGAACGTTTTGACGGGAAAATACAAACTTGATACTGGTGAAATTTTCATCAACGGCAACAATATTTCGGGCAAAGACAAAATGCCAGACGGAATCATAGGAATAGTTCCTCAGGACGACCTTTTGATAGCCGAACTCACCGTTTGGCAAAACCTTTATTATAATTCCAAACTTTGTCTTAACAACCTCTCTGACAAAGAGTTTGATGCTCATATAACAAAAATTCTCAAGGATTTGGATTTGTATGAATGTAGAAATCTCAAGGTTGGGGACGATTTGCACACCGTGATTTCGGGAGGACAACGCAAAAGGCTTAACATCGCTTTGGAACTTGTTAGAGAGCCGTCTATTTTATTTGTGGACGAGCCGACCTCCGGATTATCGAGTACAGACTCCGAAATCGTAATGCAACTTCTTAAACAACAAGCCGTTAAAGGTACAATCGTAATCGTAAACATACATCAACCTTCATCGAATATTTTCAAAATGTTCGACAAACTTTGGGTTATGGACAAAGGCGGTTATGTTATATACAACGGCAATCCGATGGAGGCGATAACGTATTTCAAATTGATGAGCGATTACGTGGACGCAGGAGAAAGCGAATGTCCGACTTGCGGAAACGTCAATAGTGAAGAAATCCTTCAAATCATTGAATCACGCGAGGTTAACGAACATGGTTTTTACACTCAAAAACGAAAAGTCAGCCCCAAACAATGGTATGAAAGATTTTTATCGAACAGCGAATTTGAATTTGCGGAAGTTGATACTCAAGAGGAGAAAAAAACACCGCTTCCACAAGCGAAATACACGATTCCTAATCCGCTGAAACAATTTTGGATATTTTTAAGGCGGAATATTCTCTCAAAACTTGCAAACCGTCAATACATGGCGATAACATTTTTGGAGTCGCCGGTTTTGGCTTTCATTTTGGGTTTTTTCACGAAATACATCAACGATGAAGGCGAATACGTCTTTGCCGATAACAGAAATTTACCTGTCTTTTTGTTTATGATAGTAGTCGTAGCCTTGTTTACGGGGCTTTCCTGTGCTGCTGACGAGATTATTAGGGACAGAAAAATTCTTGAAAGGGAAAAATTTCTAAACTTATCGAAATTCAGTTACCTTTTAAATAAGACGATAATTGTATTTTTGATTTCGGCAATTCAGACTATTTCTTTCATTTTGGTCGGCAATTATATTTTGGAAATTCAAGGCATGACTACGGCTTATTGGTTTGTTATGTTCACGACCTCGTGTACAGCAAACATGATGGGACTAATAATTTCTTCGGCATTGGATTCGGTAATTGCGATTTACATTTTGATACCGTTTGTGCTTGTACCTCAGATGCTTTTGGGCGGGGCGATGATAGATTTTGACGATTTGCACGAAAGTGTCAGCGATAAAATTAACGTTCCTTTTATCGGCGATTTAATGGTATCAAGATGGGGTTACGAGGCTTTGGCAGTTGATCAGTTTCAAAACAACCCTTACGAAAAAGAGTTTTACGAACTTGACAAAGAAAAATCACGCTGTATTTATTTAAGCACTTATTTAATGAGCGAGCTTGACAATATTACGGCACGATGCAACAAACTTTGCGAAATAGAAAATCCGTCAGAAGAAGAGCAAGAAGAACTTGAGGATTTGCTTTTGATTTTGAAAAACGAAACGGAATTTCTCAATTACAGAAAACCTGAAATCGGATTTGAACATACCGAAGAATTTGTTCCGGGTAAGTTCAACGCTATGATAGGCAACTTTTTACAACTGTTTTTAAGAGCGCAAAAAGAGTATTATAACGATGTAGCCGAAGAATACAACGCAGCACGTCAGAAAAAACTTGACAGCTTAGAAAAAATACTCGGCAAAGACGGCTTGTATCAGCTCCAAAAAGACTATTACAACGAAAAACTTGCAGAATTAGTCTTGAATAAAAGAGCTGTTAAAAAGATTTATAACGCGCCGACACACAGATTAATACAAAAGAAAGACCCTATCTTTATGGAACCTGTTTCTGATATAGGCAGAGCGCATTTTTATGCTCCGTGCAAGATTATCAAAAACAACAGATTTGATACTTATAAATTCAATATGGTAGTTCTTTGGAGTTGGTCGGTTGTGATGTTTATATTGCTTTGGCTGGAAATTCCTAAAAAATGCGTGAACATTTTCACAAGCGGACAAGCAAAAAAGAAAAACATAAAAAAATCGTAATTTTTTTTAAAAAAAAGAGAAGTTTTTTTATGCAATTTTTGTTTTTTTTAATCGTTATAATAAAAGTTAATCTTTGAACAAGGAAAAAGAAACATTAGGTAAACAAGATTATATTAACAATTTAAAACCATACAAACATGACATCATTTAAAACCGTAGCATTAATTGCAGCCGTTACCGCAACCTTGAATGTAACGGCACAAACAGACCACCGTCCCGACACCGAAAAAATGGGACTCAAAGGTGCTGTAAAATCAGTAACAGAAAGTATCAACAACTCAGGAAGCGTAACTTATACGTTTGACGACCACGGCTACCGCACTGACAGTGAACAACGTTATATTTACGACTCAAGAAACAGACTTTCAATGGCCTCTGACAAAAACGGTAAGTATATTTACGAATATAACAGCAAAGGCAACCTCGTTGAATATACTCAAAACAGCGAATCCGGTTATTATCGTGAAAACTATACTTACGACGAAAACAACAACATGACTGTTTGCACGGCAAGCAACTCGAAAGTTTCGTTTTATTACGATGAAAACTCCCGTTTAATACGCACCAATGACGCTTACGGCAACGTTTTGAAGAAATTCACTTATACCTCTGACGGTAAAATAGCAACGGAGCGCAACAACAACGGACTTATCACTTATACTTACGATGCACAAGGCAGACAAAACTCTTGCGTTACTGAAAACGAAGACGAAAAAACCGAAGAAACTTTAACTTACGACAAAAACGGTTTTATCTCTGCCCGCGTAGTTACCGTTACCGCTAAAAACGGCAAAACAATTGAAAATCACAATTATACGGTAGATACCACAGGCAACTGGACAAAAGACATTGTTTCTATAACCTCACCTGAAGGCAAAAGCGAAAAAGTTTATACCCGTACAATTGAATACTTCGGAGCCGCAAGACAGTTATTTTTGCTAAAATAATTTATTATACATGCATATAATAGTAAAAATCCGTGAAATAAAAATTCACGGATTTTTTTGTTTTATGAAAATGAATTAAATTTGCCCTATAAAAAA
>JAEEGL014923631.1_pt1 | contig 10566 bp, 7 predicted proteins | sample 9134231 | NCBI WGS metagenome assembly JAEEGL01 (sample SAMN16246548, study PRJNA631951) | gut metagenome | biome: gut microbiome; feature: rumen; material: fiber-attached | host: Bos | place: Iran: Karaj | collected 2018-10
GACTGGGACGTCAAATGGAAGGAATTTTTCAAGCCCTTCCCGCTCGGCGGGCGACTCTGGATCCAGCCGTCCTGGGAAAAGGCGGATTCGGCTTCGGTCGGTGAACGCAGGATCCTTGAGATCGATCCCGCCGCCGCCTTCGGCAGCGGCAGCCACGCCACCACGCGGCTTTGCCTTCTCGGCATCGACCGCGAAGTGCGGGGCGGAGAAAGCGTACTCGATATGGGCTGCGGCTCGGGCATCCTCGGGATCGCCGCCGCAAAGCTCGGCGCCGCGCGCATCGTTGCCGTCGATATCGACGAAGCCGCCTGCCGCACCGCGCGGGAGAATTTTCTCGTCAACGGGATCGAAGAAGAGCGTTTTGAAGTTTTCTGCGGGGACGTACTTTCCGACCGCGCTCTGCCCGGAAAGATCGGCGGGCCCTTCGATCTCGTCGCCGCGAATATCGTGGCGGGCATCATCCGCGAAATGGCGCCGTATCTCTTTTCCGTTCTGAAACCGGGCGGCGTGCTTCTCGCCTCCGGTATTCTGAATACCCGCGAGGCGGAAGTGAAAGAGGCGCTGACCGCGGCGGGCTTTACTCTCGCGGGCCGCGATTCCGAAGAAGACTGGATCTGCCTGAAACTGACGAAATAGAATTTGAAAAAGATCCGGCTGAAAGAGATTTCAGCCGGATCTTTTCCGTTATTTTGTTTCGATCAAAGGCGCTTCGAGGATGCCGACGGGCTTGAGTTGGTATTCCTCCGTCCAAAGGGAGCCGGCGCTGCGCCAGGAATTCGGATCCTGATAGAACGGGATCCCGGGCGTGTGGTGGAGCTGCGCAAAGCCGTTCTGACGGGTGTTGAAGAGAGTCAGATCCACGCGGTGACGGCCTTTCGCAAGGGTCCCGAGCGAAAGGCGCCAGGGCGAAAAGGCGATGCGCCCAGCCTCTTTCCCGTCTACGGCGACGCCGACGACGGCGCCCCGGTAACGCGGGACGGAAAGCGTGACCGTTTCATTTTCTTTCGAATCGATCTCGAAATGATAGGTGAGATTTCCGGTATAGAACGCAAGTCCCTGGCGGGTAATATCGCCGAAGGCAAGTTCGCGCACGGGCGCGGTGAGGCGCACGGCGCTCCCCGCTGCCGCAACGCCGAAATCGCCGAGAAGATAAAACCATTCGAGATTGGTGCGCTCCCCGAGGGGCACGGTGATCTCCAGAACGTTTTCGCCTTTCCTGACGGGCGGGAGCGGCACGGTCTCATAGCAGCGGTCAACGTACCAGCCGTCCGGGCGGCTTTCCACGTCCTCACCGTTCCAGCGGATCCGGGTATCCGCCGCATCCTCGAGCGCAAGGCGCACGCCCTTGCAGTCGGTCTCCGAAGAAATGCGCATGCGCATGCGGATCGAGTGCGTCGGCTCAGCCGGCGTGATGCAGTAGGGCTGCTTGACCGCCTTTTTGCGGCGGGGGAGACCTGTGGCGTCGCGGCAGCGGTTGTCGATGCGCAAAATCTCTTCCGCATCCTGCCATTCGCCGCCGTCGAGGGCGTATTCCGCGCGGTCGAGAACGAGCGCGTTCGGCTCCTCGAGCGTCACGGGAACGACGGCGGGGGCGCGGCGGCCCTCACGGGCGGGTTCTTTTTCGGGCTCTTCGGGCTTTGTTTCTCCGCGTCCGGGACGGAGCCGGAGAAGAAGCGAATCCTGCTGATAGAAGCGGCGGCGGAAGACCGTTTTGCCGCCGCGGTATTCCGCGCCGAGGGTGCGGATCGCGCCGGTTTGGGTGTCATATTCCTCAAGCGAGTATTCGCCCGAGAGCGTGACGCGCAGGACGGGCTCGGGATCGGCGTCCGGGCAGACGGGATTTAAGGCGTGGCAGAGGAAAAACCAGAGAGAATCGCCGTCGCGGCGGACCTGATGCACGAGATCCCCCGGTCTCACGCCGGGCGTCCATTTGCGGGGATTGGCGCGGGTCAGGGATTCCACGCGCACGTCGGCGAAGGCGAGATCCGATAACAGATCCGGCAGGCGCGAGGGATCGAAGGAATAAACTTCACTTTTGTTATAGAGCGCGAGGGGCCTCACGCTCGGCAGGGCGTTTTCATACCGCGGCGCGTCGCCGAGAAAGATGAGGCGGCCGCCCGCCTCGCGGAAGGCTTCGAGGCGTTCGAGGGTCGAAGATCTCAGTGTATCGAGCGGCGGCACGATCACGGCGTCGTAGGCGGCGATCCCTACGCGAAGGGGATTTGAGCCTTTTTCGCATTGATCCGGCAGAAGCGCCTCGGAAATGAAATCGAAATCGATAAAGCCCGTCAGAAGCGCGTTCGTCAGTTCCTCAAAGCGCAGATCCATGGCGGCGCGGGCGGCGGCGGTCTGCGAATCCGGGCCCCAGTGCAGCCAGAAGCTTTCGATCGGATGGATCACCGCGACGCGCACGACCGCCTCGCCGCGGGTCAGGGCGGTGTTCAGCCGCGCGAAATGATCCTCGATCATCGAATACTTTTTCCACCACGGGGACTGCGAGCCGATCGAGGCGGGATAATCGCGCTTCGCCTCGCCCTTCATGGTCATCCAGAAGAGGTGCGGCACGCGGCACGTCACGCCGAGCGCCGCCTGCCAGTCGCCCTGCAGTTTATTCAGGCGGAAATCCGCGTCCCTTCCCGTGACGCCGTAGAGTTCGGAAAGCATCGCCTCGCCGCCGTTCTGATGCTTCACGGAGCGGCACTGGAGGGCGGTGTTGAATTCGCGGTTGTCGCGCAATAGATCCATGCCCGGCATTTTCCGGAACGCGGGGTAGCATCGCATCATTTCGCCGACGGTGCGGGTCTGGCTTCCGAGCGTTTGTTCGAGGTAGAGATGCCCGCCGAGGGCGATCCCGTTTTCATCGCACCATTCGCCGAGAGTGCCGCAGTAGGCTTTGGCGAAGCGGGCGGCGACGGCGTCGTGAAAATCCCAGCGCACGCGGGAGAGCGCGCCGTCCGGCTTTTCCCAGAAGAGTTCGGGAAGCCTGTCGAGAAGGGAATAGCCCCGCTCTTTTTCAAAATCCGCGTCGAAGCCCGCCGTCCAGGGAAGGAAGAGATCGGCGCGGCTTTCGGGAAAGGCGTGTCGGGTTTTTTCCGCGGTCTGCGGCTCGTCGGTGAAGATCGAGGGGATGAGGCTGCCGAAATCCTTTCCGAAACGCGCGCGGTAGACCTCGTGCGTGCTTTTGAGAAATTCTTTCACGGCATCGGGCGAGAGCGTATCGAGATAGGGCGAGCCGTTGAACCACGGGGAGGGCAGCGCCGTTTCCTGATAGGCGTACCACACCGCGCCGCGCGCGGAGGCGACAGAGTCTTCCGCGATGCGGCTGTATCCCGCGAGCGTGCCGTCGGGGTTCAAGGTCACGTCGTACACGGCGAGAAGAACGCCGTTTTCGGCGCGAAGGCCGCCCCGGTCGCCGAGTTTGGTATCGGTCACGGCGGGGCGGAAAGAGGCGTCTTTCCGGTAGGGCGTGACGGTAAAGAGAAGCTGCTTTAAGGCGAGTGCGGGATCCTTCGTCACCTTTCCGCCGCAGGTGCCGGAGGGCCAGCGGTCTTCATCGTAGAGATAGAGGAGCATCTTTTCGCGCTTCGCCTTGTCGAGGCAGTCCTCGACGAGATCGAGATATTCTTTTGTCAGATACGGCGTATCCATGCCCGTGCGCACGTGCACGTGGAAGCCGCCCATCCCCATGATCTTCATTTCGTCGATCTCGCGCAGTAGCGTTTCGCGATCGAGCTTTCCGTTCCACGCCCAGAAGGGCGCGCCGCGGTATTCCGCGGTCGGCTCGCGGAAAAGTTCGGCGGAAAGCGATTTTTCTGTGTTTTTCGGATAGATCATGGCGTTATTCCTCCGTCCGGTTTCTGCTTTTACTATATCTGTTTCCCTTCAGAATGTCAAGGAAAAGCCCCCGAAAAATCGGGGGCCTTCGTTTACAGCGCGGATTGCGTATCGTTGGGGTCGCCGTTGCGGGCGAGATCGTATTCGTGCGACCAGTCGAGTTCGCGGTAGGGCTCGCCGCGGGGATCGGTGCGGATGAATTCCATGAGCATATCGAGCATTTCCACGCTCCAGGTGGCTTTGTCGATCTGCGCGGTGGTGAAGCGCCCCGCCGAGATCATCTCGAAGCCGAAATCGTCCTTGACGTGGGTCTTCGCCGCGCCGTCCACCACTTCCTCGGCAAGATGCGAGGGGATGAAGAGCACGCCGCCGCCCGCGCCGAAAACGACGTCGCCCGGAAGCACGGTGGCTCTGCCGATGCGCGTGACGGAATTGAAATCCTTCATGATGAATTCGCGGATCGGGGTGGGATCGATGCCGCGGTAATAGACCTGCACGTCCGGTACTTTCAGCATCTGCTCCACGTCGCGCACGCCGCCCCAGATGACGGCGCCGCCGTTTCCGGTGCGTTTCCTGATCGCGGTGGTGAGGTTGCCGCCGACGAAGGTGCCTTTGTAGATCTTATCGTACATATCGACCACCGCCACGTCCCCTTCGACGAGCGAATCGATCACCCATTGATTGAAGGTGCCCTTGCGCTCTTCGCGCGCGCCTTCCTCCATCGCCACGTCGAACAGATCCGGACGGGTCGGGACGAAGGTGGAGGTCACGGCGCGGCCGATGAGCTTGCGCCCGTCGTCGTGCAGCGTTTTCAGATCGCCCTCGAACTGGGTGATATAGCCTTTGACAAAAATGGGTTTCCAAAGCTCTTCAAGCGTCATTTTCCGCATTTCCCTCAAAATGCGGTCCGGCACCTTCGGGCGTCCGTCGGGGAAGCGTTCGCCTTTCCAGAGCGGCGTGAGGGCGATGATCTCTTCTCGGTCGTTGAATCTCATTATGTTTCTCCTTTCGGCGGCGTAAGTTCCATCAGCGTCACGCTGTCTGATGCAAGGGTCAGACGCAGTTTTCCGTCTGTTATGGGGGGAAGGGCTTCGCGTTTCAGTTCGCCTTCTTCGGCGAGGCGCCGGGTCTCTTCGGGCGAATACGGATCTTCAAATCCTTCCCGCAGGGCGAGGGCGTAGGGATCCGCGTGATCGGGGTCGATCCGCCAGAGGGCGGCGTCGGATCCGTCCGCGAAGGCCGAAAGATCGAGCTGCACGGATAGATCCGGGAGTTTTTCGTCGAAATGAGGCGAGGAGTAGGAAAGAAGGATCGCGATCCCGCCGTCTTCTTTACGGGTCGGATAGACCGTCACGTTTTCGGGCACGCCGCTTTTCCGGAGCATTTCGCTGCCGAGGCGGGCGGCGAGGATATGGGCGTTATAAACGGGCTTTTTGAAGAAATGCAGCGTGAAGAAATTGCGGAAGCCCGAAAAATCCGTCGTCATTTCGTGCTGACCGGAAAGGCAGATCATCAGTTTCTCCGGCCGCCTGTCTTCCTCGGCGTAGTGCGTGATGAGTTTTCCGAAATAAGCGGCGTAGGCGCTCGTTTCGCGGAAGATCATTTTCGGACATTCCTCGACGTTCAGAAAACCGGAGGACGCCGCGCCCCATTCGTCGCAGATGATCGGGAGTTCCCGCCCGAGCTTTTCCCGCATGACGGCGCGGAACGCCCGTTCCTTTTCGACGCAGGCGAAGGCGTCGAACGGCCCCTCTCCGCTGTTGAGGCCTTTCACGCTCGTGCCGTAGGTGTGGATGCCGAGGTAATCCAGCGGCGTCCCGTTCTTCGCGATCTTTTCGAGAAAGGACGCGAGAAAGGGAACGCGCGAGGCGAGGGAATTGCCGATCCGGAACGAGGGATCCACGCCTTTGACGGCCGCGGCGAAGGCGGCGTAGAGTTTGAAATATTCCTCCGCGCGGGCGCGCATCGCTTCGGGATCGTTGGATTCGCCCGCCTCCGCCATGAAGAAGGGGCGGATATCCGGCTCGTTGTAGCACTGCAGGGGCCATTCGCGCACGCGCGCGGCTCCGTAGCGGTCGCGGATATGCTCGGTATAGACGCGGCAGATCTCGCCCCAGAGGGCGGGATCCTTCGCGTAGGAGGCGATGATCATCTTGCCCTTGTAGCGCGTTTTATTCTTCGCGACGCTCGAGGTAAATTCCGTGTGCGCGCAGAGCCAGGGCGGCAAAAACGAGTAGTTCACCATCGGCGTGAAGCCGAGTTGCAGAAGAAAATCGAGCCGCAGATCATTCAGCGTAAAATCAAAGCGCATTTTTCCGTCGGGGCCGAGCGTCACCATGTCTTCGAACATGGTGTAGAGCCGCACGTTCCGGATCGCGCCGTCGGAAGCGATCTGACGAAGGATCTTCTGACCCCAGTCGTCCTCGATGGCGTCGGTGGGATGGAAGACGATGCCTTCCCAGAAATGCGGAACGGTTTTTTCAAGCGTTTTTTCAATGCGGATCATGTTTGATCGCCTCCAGTAATCCTTTCAGGTATCCGATCGCAAAGAGCCTTCCGATCGCGCCGTATCCGGCGACCGGCGCCGAATCGCCGGAAGGGTACTGCGGCACGTGGTCCACGCGGATCGGAACGTCGACGCCGTTTTGCACGTACAGGCGCAGAACGCGCGCCATATCGATCGCGCCCTCGTCGTGGAAGGTCTCGTGAAAATCGGTAATTGAGCCTTCGACGTTCCGGAAATGCACGAAAAAGATCTTTTCCTTCCATTCGGGGATCAGTTTTTCAAGCTCTTCGCCCATCAGAACGAAATTCGCCTGGCAGAAGGTGACGCCGAGGTTCGGGGAGGGAACGATTGACATCGCTTTGCGGAACGCTTCGGCGCTCGTCATGATGCGCGTGGTCTCGCCGAGTCGGGGCAGGGGCGGATCGTCGGGATGAAGGGCGAGCCGGACGCCGTATTTTTCGGCGTATGGCAGAACGGCGCGAAGGAAATATTCGTAATTTTTCCAAAGCTCTTCGTGCGTGATCGGCGCGGTCGGACCTTTGAAATCCGAAAGCCGGAAGCCCGTCACCTTGGCGCCGCCGCGGGCGGGGATCTGATCGGTGGTGCGCGTCCAGCCGACGTTCGCCATCCAGTTGAAGCAGATGAGGCGAAGATCGAGTTCGTTCATCACCCGCATCATGCCGATGACTTTTTCGATCGCTTCGTCCCGCTCCGGCGCGCCCGCTTTGATCGGGTCGTGCAGCGCGTTCGGCATCGGTTCGATCACGACGGGGCGGATGCCGAAGGAGGTGAATCGCTCGTAAAGCGCCTTCATTTCGGAAAGGGAAGTCATATCGAAATCCTTTTCCGGCAGACGGATCACCCCGTGCCTCACGCCCGAGGCGAGGGCGTAATCCCAGACCGCGTCTTTTTCGGGGTAGAAATAATCGGTCAGAAGCATGTCAGACCCCCGGATGGGCGATGAAGCCGCCGTCCACCGGCACCGTCACGCCGGTGACAAATCCCGATCTTTCGTCGTCGAGGAGCCATTCTACCGCGCCCCAGAGATCCGCGGCTTCGCCGAAGCGCTTCATGGGCGTGTGCGCCATCACCTTTTCGCCGCGGGGCGAAAGGCCGCCATCGGGCGTCAAAAGGAATTTGCGGCTGCGTTCGTTGACGAAGAAGCCGGGCGCCACGGCGTTCACGCGGATGCCGGCCGGCGCGAGATACGCCGCGAGCCATTCGGTGAAATTGCCGATTGCGGCTTTTGCCATCGCGTAGGCGGGGTTTTTGGTCAGCGGCTTATAGGTGTTCATCGATGCGAAATTCAAAATCGCACCGCCGCCGGACTTTGCCATCTGCGCGCCGAAAACGCGGCTCGGGATGACGGAGCCGAGGGTGTTCACTTCGAGAACGCGCCGCACGGCCTCCATATCGAGATCGAAGAAGCCGGGCGTTGCGCCTGGCGCGAATTCGTCTTCGGTATAGGCTTCTTTTTTCGTTGTGGCGTCGGCGCTGTTGCCGCCCGCGCCGTTGAGAAGAAGATTCGCGGGCCCGAATTCCGAAAGGACTTCGGCGGCGATCTTTTTGACCGCCTCTTCATCGGTCACGTCGCAGCATTTCACGCTGCATACGCCGCCCGCCGCGCGGATGCGCTCCGCCACGGGCAGAAGCTTTTCTTCGGTCCTCCCGACGAGGACGACTTTTGCGCCCGCTCCGGCGAGTTTTTCGGACAAGAGGGAACAGCGCGTTCCGCCCGCGCCGGTCACCACGGCGATCTTTCCATTCAGACCTGACATATCAGTTTCCTCCTTTGAAGCGATCGGATGCGTTTTCGTACGAGATTTTGCGGATGAGTTTCGCCGCCGTTTCCTCCGGCGCGAGAAGCGCGTTTTCTTCTTCGAGGCGCGCGAGGAACGAGCAGAGGACGCGCCGGAAAGAATCGTGACGGCTCAGCGAGAGGAAGGAGCGGGAATCGGTGGTCATGCCGATAAAATTGGCGAGGATCCCGTTCGCCGCCGCCTCTTCCAGTACGCGGATCATCCCGCGCCTGTGATCGTTCCACCACCAGGCGGGGCCGATCGTCACGAGGCCCGCGACGCCGTCTCTCGAGAAAGAGCCGGAGAGCGTGGCGAGCTTTGAGGTGTCGGCGGAATTGAGGGGCATGAGGATCACCCGCGGTAGTTCGGCCGCCATTTCCGCGGCGTCGAGGAGCCGGACCACGGAAGCGAGATCCGTTTCGTTGCCCGCCGAGGCGTAGCCGCCCGCCTTGCCCGTAAGGCGGCGCAGACGCGTGCTCGTGGAGCGGCGCGCCCCGAGGTGAAGCTGCACGGTCATGCCGTATTTCGAATATAGCGTGAACAGATAAGTGAGAAGGAACGAGGCGAGCCTGCCGGTGTCTTCACCGGTCAGCGTTCCGCCGCGCGAAAGGGAAGCGAGGCGGGCTTCGTTTTTGCCGTCGTCGTCATAAAAATAGAAGCCGTCGTCGAGGGAATGATCGGAAAAGCGGCAGCCCGCACCGGCGAAGGCGCGCACTCTTTCTTCCAGAAGCGCAAGATACGCCCCGGCGCGCCCTCTGCCCGGCGCGGGGAAAAGCGCGTCGTCCGCGCGAAGGGAAGGCACGATCCGCCCCTTCGGATCGAAGGGCGGGATCTCTTCGAAAAACGATACGCACGGGCAGATCTTTTCCACGCGGTAGCGGTCGAATAAAGAGGAAGGCGTGACGGGGTTTTCTTCCAGTTTCCGTTTCGCCTTTTTCAGTAGGGCGGCGGCGTTCGATTCGTTCGGGAGTTCTTCGATCCCGAAGGCGTCGCGCCATTCCGCGGCCGACCACTGATAGAGGGGATTTCCCGCGAGAAGGGGGAACACGGCGCACCATGCGGCGAATTTCTCATCGTTTGACGCCTCGCCCGTGATCAGGCGTTCGGGAACGCCCGCCATACGCATGGCGCGCGCTTTATAGGGGTCCGGCGCGATCCAGAGATCAACGGGATCGAGAAAACGGCGGTCTTCCGCGAGATCCTTCAGGGAAAGATGATTGTGAAAATCCACGACCGGAAGATCCCGCGCGTAACTTGTATACCACGACGCGGCAAGATCGCTGTGGAGAAAACTACGGTCTTCCACCTTGACAGCCTCCTTTGACTCTGCTATAATGCTCTACGTCCATTTTAGCATTATCGGATAAAAAATCAAGGAAAATACCACCGATTTTCAAAGGAAAATAGCACGATATGATCAAATGCCTCTTTTATCGCCACAACCGGGCGGACCGGAAGGAAGAGATCCCCGCCGCGCGGATGCCGTTTTACGGTTTCACCTTCCTTTTTGAAGGGGAACTGGAGTACGCGGTGGACGGAAAGAAGATCCGCCTTTTGCCGGGCGACGCCGTTTTTCTTCCGAAGGGCTGCGTGCGCGCCCGGGAAGGGAACGATCTGACCCGTCACATCAGTTTTCATTTCGAAACGGACGAGGCGCCGGATCTTCCCGTTTATCTGCCGGGCGCGACGACGCCCGCGATCCGGCGGCTCCTTTCGGCTTTCGACGAGATCGCCTCCGAATGCCCGGGCCCCGAGGACGAGCGTTTCGGCGCTTTTCTCGCGCTTCTGATCGCGCTGCTTCGCGCCGGGATCCGCTCGGAACGGGAAGATCCGGTCGTTCTCGCCGTGCGGCGGTATCTACTTGAAAACCTCGACCGGAAAGTGACTCTCGCCGACGTGGGCAGAGCCGTTTCCTTTTCGCCCAACCACTGCCAGGCGGTGTTCCGCCGGGCGACGGGGCGATCCATCATCGATACGCTTCTGGATCTTCGGATCAAAAAGGCTAAGGAACTCATCTCCTCCGGCGAATACCGCCTTCGCGACGTGGCGGAGAAGGTGGGGTTTGAGGATTACAACTATTTTTCCCGCGTGTTCCGCTCGCGCTGCGGCGCTTCGCCCTCGCGCTACCGCAGACTGTTTTCATGAAACGAAAATCAAGGCCGGATGAGTTTTTGCGAGAAAAACGGCGAAATAACGAGATAATCAAAACTTTTTTATAAAATTTCGGAAAAACCCTTGACAAAGCCGGACCGGGCCGCTATAATGACACTCGAAACAAAATGAAATCACGGAGGAATCATCATGTCCACATTTATGGCAAAGGCCGAAACGGTCGAGCGTAAGTGGTACGTTCTCGATGCCGCCGGCAAGCCTCTCGGCAAAGTCGCCGCCGCCGCCGCCAATATCCTGCGCGGCAAGCATCGTCCC
>JAEEGL015011871.1_pt1 | contig 10566 bp, 8 predicted proteins | sample 9134231 | NCBI WGS metagenome assembly JAEEGL01 (sample SAMN16246548, study PRJNA631951) | gut metagenome | biome: gut microbiome; feature: rumen; material: fiber-attached | host: Bos | place: Iran: Karaj | collected 2018-10
CCGATGTATACATGCCCGCCGGTGATCAGGTCCTTCATATAGCGGAAGAAGAAGGTGAGCAGGATGGCCCGGATGTGGGCACCGTCCTGGTCCGCATCGGACAGGATGATGACTTTTCCGAATTTGAGGTTGTCCAGGGTGAAGCCTTCATCAATACCGGTTCCAAGGGCTGTGATGATGCTGCGGAATTCCTCGTTGGCGAGCACCTGGTCCAGGTGCTTTTTCTCAACATTCAGCGGCTTGCCGCGGAGGGGCAGGATGGCCTGGAAGCGGCGGTCGCGGCCCTGCTTGGCGCTGCCGCCTGCGGAATCGCCTTCCACGATGAAGAGCTCGTTATCTTCCCAGTGGCGGCCGGTGCAGCTGGAGAGCTTACCGACCAGGGGAGCGGCCTCCAGCTGGCTGGCTTTACGGATGTTATCCCGTGTCTTGCGGGCGGCTTCCCGTGCCTGGGCGGCGCGCATCGCCTTGGAAACGATGGCGTTGGCAACTTCCTGGTTTTTCAGGTTGTCAAGCCAGTCCAGCAGCTGCTGGGTGACAATGGCTTCCACGGCGGGGCGGACTTCACTGTTGCCGAGGCGGCCCTTGGTCTGGCCTTCAAACTGGGGATTTTTGACCATGGTGGTCAGCACACAGGTCAGGCCCTCACGGAAATCCTCACCGGCCAGGTTGTTGTCCTTTTCTTTCAGGAGGCCGACGCGGCGGGCATAATCGTTGAAACACTTGGTGAAGGCGGATTTAAAGCCGGCTTCGTGGGTGCCGCCTTCCGGCGTGTTGATATTGTTGACATAGGAGAAGAGGCTTTCGGTGTAGCCATCGGTATACTGGATCGCGGCACGGCAGATGACCGTGTCCCGTTTGCCTTCGATATAGATGATGTCTTCCTGAAGGGCGTTTTTGCCGGCATTGAGGTACCGGACGTAATCGGAGATGCCGCCGTCATAGCAGAAGACGCGGGTGCGGTTTTCCGCTTCGGCGATCCGCTCATCCGTGAAGGTGATGCGAATTCCGCGGTTCAGGTAGGCCAGCTCCTGCAGGCGGCGGGCAACCGTTTCAGTCTGGAAACGGACGTCCTCAAAGATCTCATCATCCGGCAGGAAACGGACCAGGGTGCCCTTCTTCCGGGTGTTGCCGAGCACTTCAAGCGGACCTTCGGGTTTGCCGGCATGAATTTTGCCCGTGACAGGATCCACCGTGCTGGTGAAGGCCATGCGGTAATGGGTCCAGTTAAGGAAAACATCGACGGTGAGCCACTTGCTCAGGGCATTGACGACGCTGGCGCCAACACCGTGGAGACCGCCGGAATAATCGTAATTCTCACTGTTGAACTTGCCGCCGGCATGCAGGACGGTGAAGATGACTTCAACACCGGGTTTGTGCATGGTCGGATGATCGTCCACGGGCATGCCACGGCCGTTGTCATACACACTGGCGGAACCGTCTTTATGGAGGGTGACGGAGACCTCTGAGGCAAAGCCGTTGGATGCCTCATCGATAGCGTTGTCCACGATCTCCCACAGGAGATGATGCAGACCGCGGGAAGAGGTGGTACCGATATACATGCCGGGACGCATACGAACGGCTTCCAGGCCTTCGAGAACCTGAATATTCCCGGCATTATAGGTTTGGGATGCCATGGGTTCACTCCTTTGGGGCTTTCACCGGAAAGGCCCGAATGATGACAGTATATTATACCATAAAATGTGCCTGAAAAGAAAGGGGAACACAAGATTTTGTAAGCTGTACAGCTTACAAAATCAATGATATATTTGCCCGTAAACGGGCAAATGTGATTTATTGTTTAGTTTTTCTTCGAAATGGGAAAAATACGAGGGGTCAATTTATCAGATAAGTCGTTTATTCGGTGCTTTGCGGGGAATATAATACGGCCAGGATGAGGGAAAAACCGGAGTCCTGATCTGCAGACCATACGGGAACAAAGGAGGGCAGATAATCGTTTGAAAGAGTAGAGTTCAATTGCCCTGCTCAAGGCGGCGCGGTTGACAGGTATACGAAAAAAGGGGATAATATTTTTCGTATACGATGAAGGAGGATGTGCTAATGAAGCGCATTTTATGCATTATACTTGCCCTGGGAATTCTGGCTGGAACGATGGCTTTTGCTGTTGCGGAAGAAGATGAAGACTTCCAGTTCTCTGATGAGGAACTGCGGGAAATGCAGGAAGAGGAAGACCAGGCTGAAAACTATATTGAAGCCAATGTACAGGGTGAGGTTTACCATGAAAAAACCCGGGAGGATTTTGACATGAATTCTCCTGCGCTGTATAAGGCTAAAATGCGTACGGATTTTAACGGAACGATCTACTCTGAAAAGTGGAAGAGTGAAGAAGAAATCACTCCCAAGATGAGACTGGCGGACGCAAGGGGCAAAAAGGTTGACATCCTGTATGTCGGCCTGATCTGGTTCATCGTGCGCCGGGATAATGTGATCGGCTACGTGAGACGGCAGCAGATTGCCAAGAGCGATATTGAGTCCGTTGATCCGGAGAATATCCCTCCCTTCAATGTGCAGAAGCACGCCTATATTGCCAAGACTGCCACCACCTGCCATGTACGGAAGAGCATGACGCCTTCCAAAGGCGACGGAGATGACGGAAACAACTGGGTCATCCTGAAACCGGGTACGGAGCTGAGCATCTGGCAGTTCTATAACGGCTGGGCAATGGTGAACTACTGGCGGGAATACGGCTATATCGATCCCAACGAACTGACGGATCTGATTCCTGTATCTCCCACAGATGAGGAACTGTTCCCGGACAGCCCGATTGCCGCTTATACCAGCTACTACAAAATGACACAGAACGAAACGAATCTGAACCGGATCCACAATATCAAAACCGGCTGCCAGTATATTTCCCAGGTTCTGCAGCCCGGTGAACGCCTGGACGCAAACAAAACCATGGGCCCTTACCGGCCGGGCAAGGGATACAAACAGGCCGGCGTGCTGACCGCAGGAACATCCAAGCTGGGTTACGGCGGCGGTACCTGCCAGGTTTCCAGTACGCTGTACAATGCCCTGATTCAGCTGCCGGATATTGAAATCAATCACCGCCGGCCCCACGGCGGCAACGGTGCTGCCTACCTGCCGATCCACTGCGACGCGGCTGTGGGCAATCCGGAATTGAACCTGATTTTCACCAACCGATATGATTTCCCGATCAGGATTCTGGGCACCTCCAATGATGACGGTGCCCTGCTAATGCGGGTTTACCGGTATCACGGAGAAGAAATCACGGAAGCAAATTAAAACATTTTATAAAACAAGGGGGAGAAAACATGAATTCCATTTTGTCCATTGTTATGGTTGTCGTGATGGCTTTCAGCTCCATCGGCGGCATGACCGCAGCGCTGAAAGAGCCTGTGTCCTTTGAAGCAAAGATCAACGTGGACGCAGACGGGATCCTGGCTCTTGCCGGAACCGAAGCGACGGAAGAAACAAAACAGACCATTACCATTGTGAAGGATATTGTTGGAGCCCTGACCCTGAAGGGCGTCGCCGCCAAGGACAACGCCGAACTGGATGTGCTGGCCGGTGATGACGTCATGCTCTCCATCGGTGTTAAGAATGCTGAAGACGGAGGCTTGATTGCCGCTTCATCCCTGCTGGGAAGCCAGGTTATCTCTGTATCCGCGGAAACCGTACAGGCTCTCCAGCAGCAGGTGCAGGCATCCATGACTGAGGCTTCTGCCGGACTGGGCGGGATGGAGAACCTGAACAAGGAGCAGATCGCCAAAGATTTTGCCGAAATCGTTGAGAAGGCGATGAAAGCATTTGAAGAAAAGAAGGGTGAAACCGAGACCGGCGAGTTTACCGTGGATGATCTGAAGTTTACGGCAAAGACGCCCGTCAACATGACCTATACAGAGTTCATGGAACTGGTCCTGAACAGCACGAAAGAACTGCTGGCCAAGGAATCCCTTCAGCCGGTTGTACAGGCTGCCAGCAAGGATAAGGATCTGATTGCTGAAATCGACAAAGAGATTGAGAAGCTGAACAGCATGCCCGAAGAAGAAAAGCCGGAAGTGCAGTTCGCCCTCTACTCCAACGAAAACGAAGGCGGTTACTTTGTCTGCGATATGACCAAAGCAGCTAAGGAAGAGACTGAAAAGCCGGAAACCATGCATGTCGGTATCGGCGGCGGAGAAGAACCTGTCAGGATCCGCTTCAGCTTTGAACAGAATCAGGAAACAATGAACATTGCCGCCGACGTCTCAAAAGACAATGCGGCGGACTTGAAGGCGCATGTAAACGCAAAAGACGGATCCGTTGCTGACGTTGCCGTAACCTGTGACGCGGCCGGCAGCCTTGACATGGCTTTTGATATCAACTCCAAGGACGCTGTCGCGAAGATTCTTGCGAAAACAGAACCCGTGGAAGGCGAACGGACAAAGTACACCCTGGATGTGTTTATGAACAATGCTGAACAGCCTCTTGTGAACATTACAGGATCTGTGGGCAAGGGTGGAGAAGCTGTTTCCGTATACGAGGGAGAGAACATCACAGTCCTTCCGTTTGAAACGCTGATGAATGATACGGACGGTACTGCCAGCGGAAAACTGCAGATCACCCTGACAGCCGGCATACTGAAGGCAATCACCGTACTGACCAGGAACCTGCCTGAAGAGACCGGAACCTGGCTGAACAAGCAGGTGATGCAGCAGATGATGCCGAAAACCACTACAATCACAAAAACCCAGACTGAAACCGTGACAGCTGAATAATTGTATACATAAAGTACAGGGAGGAGAGACAAGCGCTCTCCTCCTTCTCTGTTCACAGAAAAATGAATGGATGTTTTATACAGGAATCAACCGAAGAAAAAGCGAAATATATAATTGTATGTTGCCGGCAGACATATTTCCGGAAGAGAATCACCGGCAGAGATGGAGAGTAACAAAATGGAAAAAATCGCAAGCTTTCAGGTAAACCACCTGAACCTGTTGCCGGGCCTTTACCTGTCCCGGACGGACAGCCGGGAACAATGCACGGCTTCCACATTTGACCTGCGGGTGACCGCACCAAACCGTGAACCGGTGATGGATACCCCGGCCATTCATACAATAGAGCATCTTGGAGCAACATTTCTCCGCAACAGCAGCAGGAAAAACGAAGTGATTTATTTCGGACCCATGGGATGCAGAACCGGGTTTTACCTGGTGGTTTTCGGGGAACAAAGCGCGGAGGACGTTTATCCGCTGGTCCTGGAAATGTGCGACTTTATCCTCGGCTTTGAGGGGGAAATTCCCGGAGCGCGGCCGGAAGAATGCGGAAACTGGTCTGAGCAGAACCTGAACATGGCGAAATACTATATCAGGAGATACCGTGAAGATCTGACAACCTACAGGCGGCTGTCCTATCCCAGATAAACAGGAATACTGAAGTTGACAAACAAAAAGGCGGAACCATCTGTATCCGCAGGGAGCATGAAATGAAGAGTGTTACCCAGCTGCCGGAGATCGGGAACCTTCCCGATCTTCTGCGCTTTGAAAACGGAGATGCAGTACAGACGCCCTGGGACTGGAAACGCAGGAGAACAGAGCTGATCAGCCTGTACTCGGAATATGTGTACGGATACATGCCGGATAAAGCAAAGGAAACTGTGGAATGGCAGCTGAGGGAAGACTCGGAAACAGGCGGAAAACTGCTGACAATCACGATTTCCGCGGAGGGACGCAGTGCGTCCTTTTCCGTACTGGCAGGGCTCCCGGCAGGCACAGCGCCGGAAGACGGTTCACCTTTTTATGTCGAGTACTGGCCATGGCACTATCAGAACTGGTTTACGAAGGAATGGGTGACCGGTTTTTCGGACAACTGCCGGTATGCCATGGAAAGAGGATATGCCTGTTTCCAGTATGACTGCTCCCAGGTGTCCGCAGACAACGAGACACGGACCGGCGCATTTTTTACCCTGTATCCATACGCGGAAGAAGATCCCGCACAGCAGCGGGGTGTGTTGCTGGCATGGGCGTGGGGTGTGAGCAAGATTATTGACGCCCTGGAAGCCGGAGCAGGCAAAGAACTGGGGATCAACCCGGAACTTTCTCTGGTTGGAGGCGTATCCCGGTACGGGAAAAGCGCAGCGGTGGCCGGCGCCTGGGACGAGCGGATCCGCGTGACGATACCATCCTGTTCAGGGGCGGGAGGCGTTGCTGTGTTCCGGACGGACAATCATGGAAAGACCTATGATCTTACAAGCCTGGGCGGACCGGCAGAATGGGAGAACGAATCAGTGAATGAACCGTTTTCCAATCTGCAGGGCGGAGAAGGATACTGGTTCTGCGGCAACTTCACAAGGCTCCTGTCAGCCCGGACGCTGCCGGTGGATCAGCATATGCTGTGCGCACTGGCGGCGGGAAAGAACCGCCATATGATCATTGTGACCGGCATTGTTTCAGAAGGATGGAACAATACAGAAGGACAGTGCCTGGCCTATGCCGCGTCCCAGCCGGTTTGGGATCTGCTGGACTGCGGTGAACAGAACAACATGATCATTCACCTGGACGGACATGCGATCCTGCATTCAGATATGCAGGCAATCCTGGACTACTGCGACGCCTGCCTGCGGGGGATCCGGGCAGACAGTTTCGGAAACCTCACGGAAGGTATGCGGGGGAACCTGTTCCTGCAATATAACCGGGACAGGCTGGATCCGTTTTTCGGTCCGTATCTTAAGTAAACAAGAAAAAACACCGAAGAGGAGAAACTTATGAGCAGAAAAATGGCGGTTTATGAGCCATTTCTGAAACCGAAACACAAGGAAACGATCCGCACAGCAGCTGTGCAGCACGGCTTTGAGGTCAGGCTTGTGGATGAGCCGGAGAAAGACAAGGATTATCTGATGGAGTGCGAAGTGATTTTCGGCCAGCTGCCGGAGATCGCACGCGCATCTTCCACCCTGAAATGGATCTGTACACCGTTTGCGGGGGTTGACCAGTTCCTGAAGCCGGATTCCTTCGCCAATCCGGACGCGATGCTGTCTAATTCCTCCGGCGCATACGGCGTGACGATTTCGGAGCATACCATTATGATGCTACTGGACATCCTGCGCCGGCAGCCGGAATACAGGCAGATTGTGGCCCGGCATGAATGGAGACGGGACCTGCTGGTCCGCTCCATCAAGGACGCCCGGGTTACCCTGCTTGGTACGGGAGATATCGGACTGGAAACAGCCAGGAGACTAAAAGCGTTTCTGCCGGCATGTGTGATTGGCGTAAACAGGAGCGGCAGGAATCCTGACAACTGTTTTGACAGGATCCTGACACAGGATCAGTGGGAAGAAGTGCTGCCGGAAACGGATGTGCTGATTATTTCCCTGCCCGGAACAAAGGAAGCGTACCATATGGTGGGTGAAAAGCAGCTTGGGCAGCTGCCAGACGGCGCGGTGATTATCAATGTAGGACGCGGCACCGTAATCGACCAGGAGGCACTGATCAGCGAACTGAAGAACGGACGGCTGTATGCCGGACTGGACGTGTTTGAAAAAGAACCGCTGGAAGAAAACGATCCGGTATGGGAACTGCCGAACCTGCTTATTACGCCGCATACAGCCGGAAATATGACGCTGGAGCATACGGTGAACAGGATTGTTGAGATGTTTGTGGAGGACCTGGGCAGATACTGCGCCGGGGAAACCCCCGGACACCTGGTGGACAGGCAAAGAGGCTATTAAATTATCCGGAGGATAAACGGAACGTGAACGACCGATATGTGATTATACGGGATGAACAGGATACCGGCACAGGCCGGGAACTGTATCTTGACCAGATCCTGTGGGAACCGGACTGCGGCATCCGGGCAGGCGGAAGCATCCGCCACGACGGGGAGAACCTGCTGGTACATCTATGGGCAAAAGAAAAAGATATCCGCGCGGAATACACCGCGCCGCTTTCGCCTGTGCATGAGGACAGCTGCCTGGAGTTCTTCTTTATGCCGGAGGGAGAAGAGCGTTACCTGAACTTTGAAATCAATCCCAACGGATGCCTTCACATCGGCTTCGGCAGGAACAGAAACGACAGGGAACGGATTGTGCCGGACAATCCGGAAAAGCTGTTCAGTATCCGGACTGCACGGACGGCGGAGGGCTGGGAAACGAAATACCGGATTCCGGCCGCATTCCTCCGGAAGTACTATCCGGGTTTCGCTTTTTCCGGCATCCTGAAGGCAAACGTCTACAAATGCGGGGACAAGACGGTTCATCCTCACTATCTAGCCTGGCAGCCGGTAGGTACCCCCACGCCGGATTATCACAGGCCGGAATACTTCGGTGAAATGGTATTCGGCTGACGGAAGAGCTGAGAGAGAATCAGGCGGGTGAATATGATGCGATATGAAAGAAAAGAAAAAGAGCAGCTGCCGGTACTGGCAATCTGCTATGACTTTGATAAGACCCTGACGCCGGACGATATGCAGGCACAGGGCTATATCCAGTCTGTGGGCTATGACGTGGACCGTTTCTGGGAAGAAACCAACATCCTGGCCCATGAGCAGCAGATGGATTCCAACCTGGCCTATATGTACAAGATGGTGAAGGAAGCAGAGGGCAACCTGATCCTGAACCGTAAAGCCCTGATGGAATACGGGGCAAAGGTGAAGGTATTCCCCGGTGTGGAGGAATGGTTTGAACGCATCCGGGAATACGGCAGAGAGCACGGTGTGCTGGTGGAGCACTATATCATTTCCTCTGGGCTGAAAGAAATGATTGAAGGGACAGAAATGGCAAAGCAGGGCGCGTTTGAACGAATCTATGCCAGCTCCTTCTGCTACAACGACCGGGGCGTGGCCATCTGGCCGGCGCAGGCGGTCAACTATACCAACAAGACACAGTTCCTTTTCCGGATAGAAAAAGGAACCCTGGACGTCAACGATCCCGCGGTGAATGATTATTATCCGCAGGACCGGATCAGGATTCCTTTCCGCAATATGGTTTATATCGGGGACAGCGATACCGACATCCCCTGCATGAAACTGGTGAATTCCTATGGCGGACATGCCATCGGGGTCTATGATCCTTCTACCGGCAATATGGAGAAAGTGAAGAAGATGATCCGGGAGAACCGGATCCGCTACTATTCACCGGCGGATTACACTGAGGGATCCGCCCTGGATACGCTGGTGAAGAAAATCATTATGAGAACTGCGGCCAACGAGGCGCTGGAAGCGGAACACATAACCTGCGCGGAGGAAACAGATCCGCAGTAATCAGAAGAAGCTCCAGTGGGAGAGCAGGAAGCCGGGAATGACCACAATCAGGAAGAATGCCCAGCTGACCAGGGTGAAGATCTTGATGTATTTTCCGCCATTGCCGGGGTATTCCCGGACGTAGATGCGGTAGTTGATTACAGAAGCCAGGGAACCGATGAGTGAGCAGAGACCGGCGGTATCTGCACCGTAGATCAGCCCGGCAAAGTTCTCTGTAAAAGGATAAAGCACGATGCTTGCCGGAACGTTGGAGATGATCTGGCTGACGCCGATGGCCCACCAGTATTCATATCCGGCCACAGCCTTCTTCAGCACTCCGGCAATTTCCCGATTGGCCGCGATGGAGGAAGAAAAAACAAAGAAACAAAGGAAGGTCACCAGCAGGACATAGTCCACCTTCAGCAGGATCTTCCAGTCCAGAATCAGCATGCCGATCAGCACCACAGCCACTGCCCAGGGCCAGAGCGTGGTCCTGGTGACGATGACTGCCAGGATCAGGACAAACAGACAGACATAGCCAATACGGCGTACTTTTCCGTCAGGGGTCCAGACCATCCGGTCAGCCCTGGCGGAAATTTCTTCTTTTGGATCTTTCCGGTATAGCACAAAGACGAAAGCGATCAGCAGCAGGGCAGACATGGCACACAGCGGAAGCATGTGCAGCATGAAATGACCGGCGGATACACCGGCTTTCCCGTAGAGGAAAAGGTTCTGCGGACTGCCGAAAGGCATGAGGAGAGAACCGCGGATGGCCGCGATATTCTCCATGGAAATGACCGGGAGGATATACTTTTCCTTTCCACCATCCCGGAACAGCATGATGGTCAGCGGAACAAAGATGATCAGTGATACGTCATTGGTCACAAACATGGAACAGAAGAAGACGCCGAAGATCAGGAACAGGGAAAGGGAAGTCATCCGCTTCAGATTGGATGCCAGGCCAACCAGGGGACGCAGGACGTTCTCCTGCTTAAATCCTTCCAGAACGCACAGCATCATCAGGAGGGTGCCCAGGGTATGCCAGTCGATATCTTCAATCAGCTGCGCGGAGGGAGGCGTGATGATGAGGGCGATTCCCGCAGCCAGGAGGGACAACGTCAGCATCAGTTCTTTTTTCAGGAAATTGAATATCTTTTTCATCCGGTTCTGTCCTTTCAGGGGTAAGCTGTAAAAAGGCCTGAAGAAAATTTGGCCAATGAAAAACCCGCAGACCGTATCTGCGGGTTGTATATGGCGGAGAAGCCGGGATTTGAACCCGGGCGACCCTCAACGGATCCTACTCCCTTAGCAGGGGAGCCCCTTCGGCCACTTGGGTACTTCTCCATGTCAAGGCTGGCGGAGCGAGAGGGA
>JAEEGL015342608.1_pt1 | contig 10566 bp, 9 predicted proteins | sample 9134231 | NCBI WGS metagenome assembly JAEEGL01 (sample SAMN16246548, study PRJNA631951) | gut metagenome | biome: gut microbiome; feature: rumen; material: fiber-attached | host: Bos | place: Iran: Karaj | collected 2018-10
AAAGTATGCAAAGGAATAAATTTTATTCAGATTTTTGATAACAAAGGAACGACTCGGATTTGTGGTTGGCTAAAGGATGGCGGTATTATTGGAAGGTTGGCTGATCAGACACTGGAGGAGATATATCATGGCGTAAAAATGCAAGATTATCTCAAAAAACTTGCGGAGGGTGATTATTCTAATTGTAGAATTGACGCGTGCCCTTTGCTAAGTAATAACGAAGTAAATGATCACTTGATTGATATCGATGAACTGCCTAGGTATCCGGAGGAGCTTTATCTTGCTTTTGAACAAACATGTAATTATAGATGTACATCTTGTACTGTTCATGATCACCTTCTTGCAGAGCAAAGGGGTAGTTTAGATTTAGAAGCAGATTATCAAATGATAGAAAATAGGTTAAAAGATGCGCTCCCATACGTGAAAAAAATAAGCGCGAATGGGCAAGGTGAAGTTTTTGCTAGTCCACATATATTGCGCATTTTAAATGAATGGATCCCCCTCAGCCCTATTGATGAATGTTCGGTGGAAATTGAAACAAACGGATCATTATTTAATGAAAATAATTGGAAAAAAATAGAACATCTCGGAAAATATCATTTGAGTCTCTACGTGACGGTTATGAGTTTTGACGAGAAAACTTATCAATATCTTTCTGGGACAACGCTGCCAATTGAAAATATTAAGAGTAATTTGAAGTTTATTCAGTCTCTTCGCGAAAAAAACATAGTTAATTATCTTGAGATAGCAACAGTTTATCAAGAGAGAAATTTCAGAACTCTACCAGAATTTGTTCAAGAGGCCCTAAGTTATAATCCTGATTGTATCCGTTTGCGGCCGTATGAACCGTGGTCAAAAATAGATTGGGAGTTGAGATGGTTTGCCGATGTAAGGGGAAAATATCACCCTTATCATCAAGAATATCTAGATGTTATGAAAAACCCAATATTTAATAATCCTAAGGTTTATGATCAAGGAGGCGGGCTTGATAGCGAAGCGGATGATTTCCCAATTTCGCGTCCGAGGGAACAAACACAGTGTAAATGCGATATATTAACAAAGCTTTTCTTGGATGGAGAATTTGCTGACCGATTAAAACTTTTAGTGGGTGACAAGCCAATTACTATATATGGTCTTGGCAATATTGGGAAAGTATTGGTTGAGATACTAAAAGAGCGTCATATGGTTTTGGCAATACTTGACAAAGGTAAGAGTGGGAAATATCGGGATATTGATATCTTAAAGCCTTCTGAAGCATCAGAAAATGTAAAAAAATCTGTAGTATTGCTGACGGTCATGTACGATAAGGCAGAACTAGAAAACTTCCTCAGAGAGCATGGATTTGTTGAGGATATATTAGATATAAGGGATATGGTTAAGTAATGATACTGAAGGGTAGAAAAGTAGTATTGAGAGCAATTGAAAAAGATGATCTTGAGTTCCTTAGAATGCTTACTAATGATCCTGAGATAGAGAAAATGGTGAAGGGATACTCTTTCCCTGTATCTAGAACAAGGCAAGAAGCATGGTTTGAAGAGTTTGAGAAGCAATCCGATCCGTTACGATGGATTATTGAAATGCCAGATAAAACTGTTGTTGGAACAATTACACTGGGTGATTTTGACTGGAAAAATAGGGTGGCACATTTGACGGGGATAAAGCTGGCACTAGATAGAATAAAGGAAGGTGGAATTGCAGTGGATGCCATGATGGTTGTAATAAAATACGCATTCGATGAGCTTAATTTAAATCGTTTAGAAGGTGGGTACATTGAGTATAATAAGCAATCTATGGCGCTAAATCGAATGGTAGGGTTTGTTGATGAAGGGAGATTAAGACAAGCGGTATATAAGAATGGCAATTATCATGACTATATTATCACAGCGCTGATAAAAGAGGATTACTTGTCAAGAAAAAAACATAATGAGGTGGACAATGCTTAGGGGAAAAAACATAATTATAACAGGATGTCTCCAGGGAATAGGTAACGAGACAATGAGAGTTTTTTCTGAAGAGGGTGCAAATGTATTCGCTTGTGCGATTCGTAAGACGGAAGAATTCGAAAGTGAATGTGCTGAATTATCAAAAAGAAATGGAGTTATGATAGAGCCAATATATTTCGACATGTCTGATAATGAGGCAATAAAGATAGCTATAAAAAACATTCAGGGTTATAAAATGGAGATTAATGGCCTAGTAAATATAGCAGGAATAAACAGAGATGCTTCTTTTTCGATGATATCATATAAAGATATGATAGACACTTTCCAAGTGAATTTCTTTTCGCAGATTATTCTGTCTCAATATGTTGTTCGGCTAATACAGAAACAAAAGACGGGTGGAAGTATAATCTTTACATCTTCTGTTACAGCTACGGATGGGAACTATGGTCAAACCATATATGGAGCCTCAAAAGCGGCTATTAATGGTGCTGTAAAGACCATGGCGTTAGAACTTGGAGAGAGTAATATAAGAGTAAATGCGGTGGCTCCAGGCGTCATAAGTTCTCCGATGACAGAGGTTTTATCTCAGGATATTAAAGATAGAAAAATAAGAACGATAGATATGGGGAGGCTGGGGAAAACAACTGAAGTGGCTAATCTGTATGCATTTCTTGTTTCTGATCTTTCAAAACATATTACGGGGCAAGTGATAAGAGTTGATGGAGGTATTAGGTCTTGAGTGGTCATTTGTTGAAAGGGAAAAACATTATAGTTACCGGCTCAGCAAGGGGAATCGGTCAATGTATGGTTGACCTTTTTGCGAAAAATGGGGCAAATGTGTGGGCAATAGCAAGGATGAGAGATGAGAAACATGAGAGGTTTTGCCAAGAGATATCTCAAAAATACTCTGTGAGAGTGGAGCCTGTTTTTGTTGAGCTAACGGATATGGACGCGGTTAGAGAGTTTGTTAAGGGGATTAGAACATCTAAATGCCAGATTGATGGATTAGTCAACAACGCGGGAATAACATTTAATGGGTTGTTTCAAATGACAACCATGCAAGAACTACGCAATCAATTTGAAGTAAATTTCTTTGCGCCCTATTATTTGACTCAACTAATAACTAAAATCATGGGGCGTTCTGGCGGTGGTAGTATTGTGAATATTTCATCATCGGCTGCATTGGATGGAAACGCGGGAAAATCAGCTTATGGCTCAGCAAAGGCTGCAGTTATTGCAATGAGTAAGTGTATCTCGGAAGAATTGGCTGCTCATGGAATAAGAGTAAATGCTATTTGCCCTGGTATAACTTCGACAGATATGTTGAAGTCTATGCCTGAATACATTGTAAACATGCAAAAGGATGACACGTTTTTAAAACAGATAGGGACTCCGGCAGATATTGCAAATACTGCGATGTTTTTGCTTTCTGATTTGGCAACATATATTACAGGACAGGTGATACGTGTAGATGGTGGTGTTACATCATATCAAAAAAGGCAGGAATAAATGCTAATAGAAGGAAATGTTCGACAAGATATCTTAAATGCGGCACATAAAGTAGGAAAAAAAGGAGCACATATAGCTCCATCATTATCTGTTGTTGAAATCATTATTTCAATATTGTCTATGTATGATGAAAAAAAAGATTGTTTTCTATTAAGCAAAGGACATGGGGCATTAGGCTATTATGCTGTGATGCATCAACTAGGGATGATTACAGATGCACAATATAATGCGTTTGAAGATGATGGGGGTGACTTTCCAGGGCAACCATGTCGAAGTAAGTACAACAATGTAAGGTTAAGCAGTGGAAGCCTAGGAATGGGACTGTCATATGGACTTGGAGTAGCATTATCGTCAGCTGATAACGATGGGAAAGTGTACGTGGTTCTTGGGGATGGAGAAATGAACGAAGGTTCTAACTGGGAGGCAATTGCGCTTGCTTCAAGGTATAATCTTCAGAATATGATAGCGGTTATTGATAATAATGATTTACAGTCAGATGGCTGTATCAAAGATATAATGAATCAGAACCTAAAGGCTTTGTTTGAAGCAAGTGGTTGGGTAACTAAAGAGTGTGATGGACATTCAATAAATGAGTTGAAAAGTGCAATAAATACGGATCACTTCAGCAAACCCTTGGCAATAATTGCGAAAACTATAAAAGGCAAAGGCATTTCTTTTATGGAAAACAATAACTCTTGGCACCATGCGGTGCTTGATGATGAGAGTTATGATAAAGCAACTCGGGAGATTAGGATTCGATATGAATTGTGAAAAGAATGTTAGGATGCTTTCTCTTTTGGGGCAGCGTGGAGCCTGCGGAATGGCGTTAACAGAGCTGGCAGGTACAAATGATAGGATAATATGCATTTCAAATGATCTTGTTAGGACTGCTGGATTGGAACGTTTCGGCGAAAAGTTTCCATTAAGATTAATTAACTCGGGTATTGCAGAACAAAACTCAATTGGAATGGCCGCTGGGATGGCTGATTCTGGAATGATTCCTTTTGTAACAACTTTTTCAAATTTTGCTACTTTACGTGCCAATGAGTTTGTTAGGCATTTTATGGCATATATGAAATGTAATGTAAAACTTGTTGGGCTGTCAAGTGGTTTTGCTATGGAATTATTTGGAACTACTCATTATGGAATTGAAGATGTTGCGGTTATAAGATCTATGCCCAATATCACAATTCTATCGCCTGCAGATTGTTTAGAAACGGTAAAATGTATTGAATATGCTGCATCTAATGATGGCCCTATGTATATTAGACTATCAGGTGGAATGAATAATCCGATAGTATATAAAAAGGGATACGATTATGTGGCCGGAGAAGCCATCAAGCTACGTGATGGAGATGATGTTGCTTTATTTGCAACGGGGAGCATGGTGAGTGTGGCTATGGATGTTTCAGAATTGCTCTATGATTACCATATTCATGCTTCAGTACATGACTTTCATACAATAAAACCAATAGATAAAGGAACGATAATTGATAAAAAAGATGTGCCATTAATTGTTACCATTGAGGAGCATTCTGCTATTGGGGGATTAGGATCATCTGTTTCTGAGGTCCTTTCGGAGCAAATGTCGCATGGAAAAGTAATACGTATAGGTACAGAAGAGATGTATAAGCCTGCGGGAAGTTATGAGTATATGTTAATGAGCCATGGTCTTACTGCACATCAGATTGTAGATACTATTATAAAGAATTGCAAAAAGGAGGCATTGAAGTCGGAATGAATAATTTAGAGAAATATAATAACGCATTTATTTCTGTATTTGGTGTTTCGGAGGATGAGTTAAAAGATCTAAAATACCAAGAGATTAAGGCGTGGGACTCTGTAGGACATATGGAATTGATATCAGCATTAGAAGATGCTTTTGATATTATGATGGATACAGACGATGTTATTGATTTGAGCTCTTATGATATTGGCATGCAGATTTTGGCAAAAGATGATTATGGAATTGAGTTTTAAACCACGAATAACTGATGTGTGTAATGGTAAATAACCAAGGGGACAGGATATGGCTGCACAGTTTGTATTTCCTTTTGAATTAGTTGAGAAAGATAGTAGAGTTGCTTTATATGGTGCTGGTAAAGTAGGGCAGAGCTATTATTGTCAGATAATGGCTACAGATTATTGTAAATTGGTTTATTGGATAGATAGTAATTATGAACTGAAAGAAATGCCTGATATTCCAATTAAGGTTGTTGGTTTGACGGAGGTTGACGACTCGTTACTTGATTATATAGTTGTATCAATTAACGATGAGATACAAGCACATCAAGCGATTGAACAAATAAAGAATGCTCTTCCTTTCACAAAAGTGGTATGGAGGAAACCCGATAAAAATACTAGCGTTGACTTTTTTGATAACAAGCAACGTAGGGAGAAATTGAAAATTATAAATTTGATTGATGCTATTGACAATTATAATGGCAATGTAAGTATCGCGACTCAGAATGAGATGTTGAGTTATGATTATTCAAGCAGTGGAAGAATTAAAGTTAGATTCTTTTATGCATATCCTCAATTCTGGAATGTTATGAAAAGCGTTGCTATCGCTTGTGAGAATGATGATAGATTCGATGTAATGTTCGTAGGATGTGAATGTGAAAACATTAAGTCAAATATTGCTGTAAGAAGAGGTCAAGTGGAAGAATTGCATATTAAATATGCAGAGAACACAACATATGATATATCGCTTGATAGACCTGATATAGCTGTAGTGATTTGTTTGTATAGTAGTTATTCTAGGTTGATAAGAGAGCATTCGAAGAAGGTGGTGTGTTTATACCCTTTATTAACTAAACCATTTGGTCTCTCAATAGAGTCTACGTACAAGTACATGAGTCTTGAAGTGGAAAACCTTGGCCCAGATAATATTATTATAGATTGCAATATTTTTCATCAGATGGAAAAGGCTGGTATTGTTGATAAGAGGCTAAAGTGTTTTGCTAATCCAAAGTTTGACGATATTTACAAGTCAATTCATGAGGAATATGAATTACCTAATGGGTGGAATAAACTAAAAGGGAAGAAGATAGTACTTTGGTCAACTGATCATCATTGGAATTCGGGAGATGTTTCTTTTGATGATTACGCAGCTACAATAATACGTTATTTTGACGAACATCCTGAAATGGGGTGCATTTTTAGACCACATCGAGTGTTAATAATGGAGCTATTAGGGAATAGAGTATGGAGTAAGTTGGATCTTGATACTATAAAGGAATACTTTTATAAATCGCCAAACCTTGTATGGGATGATACACCATCCTATTATGGAGCATATAGCATATGCGATGCTGTATTGGTTGATTTGGCATGCGGTATGATTATATCAAGTTTGCCACTAAATGTTCCTGTCGCTGGAATGTATCGCAAAGATGGAACATCTAAGATTGCTGATTATGACGTGGCTGAATCACTATATAGAATAGATGACGATGAATCATTGGTTGATTTTTTTGAGATGGTCTCAAAAGGCTTAGATCCGCAAAAAGATAAAAGGAATGCTCTTATGAGTAGATATATAGAAGTATTTGATGGTAGGAATGGAGAGAGAATCAAAGATTATTTGTTTGAAATTGTGGATAAGATTAACGAATGAAGAAAGATAATCTTAATCAGTGGATAGAATTGCATATATATGATATTGGAACTGTCTTAGATGAGATTCTAACTAGTAGCCCTAAGAGTATATTTGCTACGAGTTTTTTTGATGCTATATATAAGCTTAGTAGGCGATATGCTTTGGTTTCGTACCTTCATTTTAACAATTCGGAATTTGAGAAATTGCAATCAATGAATTCTAAATACTTGGAGCAACTCAAAAATAACTCTGAGTGGATTAAGTTGTGTTGGTGTGAGTATGGACGTGTTTTTGATATTATGAACGCCGATGTGATGAGGGCAGAGACATTTGTTTGTTTTATTGAAACAAAAGTATGTAAGTGTTCTTTGGGGCATTCTGCTTTGGTTATTGACGTGCCTGATGATGAAAAATGTAGATACTTGAAAAAAAACGGAATGAGTAACTTAGTAATTATTCCGTTTAAGCATGTAGCAGATAATAATGGCACAACATATAACGAATTGGCGAAGTTGGACATATTAAGGAGAAATGGTTATTCTCTTCAGATTGCTGATTATGAAATAGACATGAACGTTAATGTGGATGTCGCTTGTTATGAGATTGCCCAAAAGCTAAACGTTGTCCCTGAAAGAGTCAAAAATAAGGTTGTGGCTAGAGGAAATGTCTTGTCTGAGAGATTGGTACTGGTTGATAATTTCTTGGAAAGAATAAAAAAGCTTAAGAAAAAAATATATATAAATGCATCAACGTTAGTTGGTGACCATATATATTTCACATCGTGCAATTTGAAGTTTTTGTTTAAGATGAACATTAATACATTACTGGTTAGTGTCGTGACGTACATTCCATGTGGAGAAATCTGTCAAAATAGATTTTCGTCTATCATTGAGGTTCGCGGTGTCTTATGGCTGATTCCCTGGATTGAAAAGCAAATATGGATTTATGATATTGAGAAGCGGGGATTAGATAAAATTGACATAAACAATGCTATGACCTTTAGGAATAATATCCCTAGATTTCGTAAGGCTTATTTTGACGGCAGTTTTATATATTTGATCCCACGTTATGGAGGACAGTTATTACGGGTTAATGTGTCTGACGGGAGGATAAAGAGTTACGACATTTCAAGGTTTTGTGAAAATAAGAAAGCTTCCTTCGGTGGATATGAATCCATTTATGGTTATCAAAAAACTGTAATTGTAAGTGGGTCTGGTTGTTATGGTTCGTTTACATTTAATACAGAAACGGAAACCATGGAGAAGATACCATATGACAATCAAGGAGGATATATAGTACCAATATCAAGCACACAGAAAGTGATAATACCGACCTTTCGGAAAATTGGACTAATATTTGTTGATGAGTACAATACAAAGAAAACAGTTTTTGATTTACCGCAGGAAGTATGGGCCCAAAATGAATTGGAGTATTATTGGTATTCATTCACTATAGGAGAGAATCTTTATATTTTGCCTATTGAAACAGGGATTATTATTCGGTATGGGATAAAGGATTGTTCGATAAAACTAATAGGGAGCTCAGTAGAACCATATGATGCGCTATTCGCTATAAAGGGATTTACAGGCTTCGATATTCACGAAACTTGTGGAGAAAAGTGGATTACTTCACATTCTGGTAATTGTATCTTGCAATTGAATAAAGACGATGAAGTTATGAGGATAATCAGGTTATCTATCTCGTTGAGTGAATTAAATGTTATGACAAATTGGAACGATTCAAAAGAATCATGTTTTAAAAACTTGGAATTGTTTACAATAGCTTCTGCAATAGGAAGTAGAGAGATGGAAATAGAAGAGTGAATATGTGGGATTTAAAAAGCTTTAGTGATAATATCGCCATAATTGAAGACCAAGGCAATCAGTTATCCTATGCTCAGTTAGGGCGTGAAGTAGAGAGCCTATACGTTGCAATAGGCCATAGATGCCTGATGTTTATTTTTTGTGAAAATAGCATCGGCTCATTACTTGGGTACGTTACGTGTATTAATAATCGTGTTGTTCCGGTAATGCTAAGTTCTCATATGGATAAAGACTTGCTTGGAAAATTACTCGACGCATATCATCCATCATTTTTGTGGATGCCTGAAGATATGGTGGCTTCATTTGGTGACGCTGAGGAAAAATATGAGGCTTTTGGATATAAGCTTATTGCTGCTAAGTATAACAAGGAATACCAGCTTTATGATGAACTAGCATTGCTGTTAACTACATCAGGATCTACAGGTAGTCCAAAGTTTGTCAGACAGTCTTATGCAAATATTCGTGCAAATACTAATAGCATTGTTGAGTACTTAAAACTGGACGAGACTGAGCGGGCAATAACTACTCTTCCAATGAACTATACCTATGGTTTATCTATTATCAATACTCACCTTGATGTTGGCGCAACCATACTTTTAACTGATAAAGGATTGATGCAAAGGGAATTCTGGGATTTCTTTAAGAGCCAACATGCAACGTCTTTCGGAGGAGTTCCATATACTTATGAGATGTTGGATAAGCTCAGGTTCATGAGGATGGATTTGCCTTCATTAAGAACTATGACTCAGGCAGGGGGAAAGCTTATTCCTGAGCTTCATGAGAAATTTGCAACGTGGGCCCAAGAGAACAACAAGAAGTTTGTTGTTATGTATGGACAGTGTGAGGCTACCGCACGAATGGCATATTTGCCTGCGGATAAAGCAGTAGAAAAGAAAGGCTCTATGGGGATTGCCATACCGGGCGGATTATTCCATTTGGTGGACACTGATGGAAATGATATAAGTACTCCGGGAGTTACAGGAGAACTTGTTTATGAAGGTAAAAATGTGACTCTTGGCTATGCTGAGTGCGGAGAAGATCTGATAAAGGGTGATGAACGGCATGGCAGATTAGAAACCGGAGATATGGCACAGTTTGATGAGGATGGATATTTCTTTATTGTTGGACGAAAGAAGAGATTTCTTAAGATTTATGGCAACAGAGTAAACCTTGATGAAATAGACAGGATGATTAAGGGGGAATTTGAAATCGAGGCAGCTTCTAGTGGTGTGGATGATCATATGTATATCTTCATTACCGAGGATAATTACATTGAAAAGGTCAAATAGTTTGTCGTTGATAAGACCAGGTTAAATTCTGCTGCATTTAAAGTGATTGCTATTGATGAGATTCCTAAGAACGATGCAGGGAAGACACTATACAAGGAATTGACTAAGTATTATGCAGAATAAACCACAGCTATTTTGCCTGACATATGCTGGTGGCATGGCAGATTTCTTTAATATTATCGAGGACGACTTAAGAGGCATAGAGCTTGTTAAACTTGAATATGCCGGTCATGGGAGTCGCCATAAAGAAAACTTCTATCAGGATTTTGATGAACTTGCGGAAGACATGTTTAACGTCTTCAAAGAGACTTACCATGGTGGAGATTATGCCCTCTTTGGATATAGTATGGGTAGCATTAGCCTTGTGGAGGTTTTAAAGAGAATATTGGCATCTGGGTTAA
>JAEEGL015569289.1_pt1 | contig 10566 bp, 9 predicted proteins | sample 9134231 | NCBI WGS metagenome assembly JAEEGL01 (sample SAMN16246548, study PRJNA631951) | gut metagenome | biome: gut microbiome; feature: rumen; material: fiber-attached | host: Bos | place: Iran: Karaj | collected 2018-10
AGGTCTTCCGTGTTGGCGGAGACGAATTCGTCGTCATCCTTAGGGGTGAGAGAATCAAAGAAGCCGACTCTTGCCTGAAATTCATGGATAGGCTCATCGAGCACAATAACGAGAAGGCGGACAAAGATTTCATGAAGATCTCAATCTCTTATGGTTTAGCTGTTCATGAGAAGAAGGACTACAACTACGAAAGCGTCTATCGTAGAGCGGACCGCAAGATGTACGACATGAAACGCAAAGTCCACGTCAGCCGCAAGAAAAAACCAAGCAAAGACAATTAAAAGGAGGCCGCGAAAGCCTCCTTTTTTTGAAAATATAATTGATTTGCCAAGGATTTTTATCCTAACGCAGTATCAAGCACCATCATGAGGACGAATCCAATCATGAGTGACCAAACGCCTTCATGGCTTTTCGCTTCGGATTGAAGGTCTGGAATCATCTCTTCGGCGATGACGTAGAGCATGCATCCTGCCGCAAAGGCCAGTGCCCATGGCATAAGTGGCTCAACAAGGAAAGCCAAGAAGAGCCCTAAAACGGCAGCGACAGGTTCGACGGCACCAGACATCGTTCCATAGAGGAAGGCTTTTCTGCTGTTTCCCGTTTCGCCAGCGAAAGGCAAAGCGACGACAGCGCCTTCTGGGATGTTTTGGATACCGATACCGATTGCAAGCATCAAGGCGCCCATCACCATCGAATCCGCACCAGGGTTCCCAGCGAAGACAGCAGCAAGGGCGACGCCATAAGCGATACCAACCGATAAGCCTTCTGGGAAGTTATGGATCGTGACGGCCATGAACATCTTCGTTGTCTTTGAGATGTGGGTGTTCCTGATGCCTTCCTCTTCGTTACGCTGAACGTGAAGGTGAGGGGTCACTTTATCGATGCCCCAAAGGAAAGCTGCGCCAAGAAGGACCGAAATCAAAACAACCACGAACGATGGCATGTAAGTCACATTGCTCTCAAGGGCAGGGATGATAAGAGAGAAGATCGATGCCGAAAGCATGATCCCAGCCGCAAAGCCAAGGAAGATGCGGTTGAGCTTAGGACTGATCGACTTGCCTTTGAAAAAGAGAACAAATGATGAGCCTAGCGTCGTGCAAAGAAAGATGAGGGAGATGCCAATTACGGCGTTAACGATCGGTGACATATCGCTTTATTCTAGCATCAGATCTTCCAACCGGCGATTTGCTCCCTCTCTTTGATGAAGCGGGAGTAGATGCCGTTGTTCTTGATGAGCTCCTTGTGTTTTCCTTCCTCAACGATCTTGCCGTTATCGATGACGATGATGTCGTCGGCGTTCTTAACGGTGTTGAGTTTGTGGGCGATCATGATGACGGTCTTGTCTTTGGTGAGGTTCTCAAAGGCCTTCGACAAAAGCCTCTCATTCTCTGGGTCGATGTTGGCGGTCGCTTCATCAAGAATGATGATTGGTGCGTCTTTGAGCATAGCCCTAGCGATTGATATTCTTTGCTTTTCGCCTCCGCTGATATTCGTGCCTCCATCCTCTAACCTCGTGTCATAACCATTAGGCAAGGACATGATGAAATCGTGGCAGCAAGCCTTCTTCGCGGCTTCAATGACTTCTTCATCGGTCGCGTTTTCTTTGCCGAATTTGATGTTGTTTTTGATCGTGTCGTTAAAGAGATAGACGTTTTGGAAGACGAAGGAGAAGTTCTTCATAAGCGAGTTGATGGAATAGTCTTTGATATTCCTCTCACCTAAGGTGATTTCGCCTTTATCGACGTCGAAGAACCTAGCGATGAGTTTGCAAACCGTCGATTTTCCTGAGCCAGATGGGCCGATGATGGCGACCATCGATTTCTCTTTGATGTCAAATGAAACATCATCGAGAACGAGCTTCTTGTCATAAGAGAAGGAGACGTTTTTAAGGGCGATGTCGGTGTGTGTTGGGACAATCGCCTCACCTTCGTCCTTCATGTCTTTTTGATCAAGGACCTCATCGGCCTTGTCCATTGCTTCGGACATCGCTCTTAAAAGAGAGGAGAAGGTGCCCGTTGCTTTGATTTCGTTAAAGATGACAAGCGAGATGAGGATCATCGTGATGCCGACGGCGACGCTCAAAGATCCAGCGATCGTCATGAGTATCGACATGAGAATCAAGATGATGGAACCAATCTGAAGGGTTGTTTCGGTAAGCGCCTCAAAAGGTCCGATGAGGAGCTCCATCTTGGTGCTGATTTTTCTATTTTCGTCGATTGAGGCGTTCAATGAATCGTTAGCGGACTCAATCATGTTGTAGTTTTTGACCTCGCTGATGCCTTCGGTGTATTCAAGGACATCAGAGACGAGTTTCCTATCGTCTTCGATCTTCTTTTTGCTGACCTTTTTGGCAACGATTTGCCTAAGCCAGTTGACGAGGATGAAGAGGAGCAAGATGCCGACGACCACCAAACCGATCTTCCAATTGAAGACGAGCATCATGATAAGGAGGACCAAGGTGTTGATGATGCCTTCGAGGGTGACCATGACGACTCTGGTGGCGATGTTGCCGATGACTTCCATCGTGTTCGTCGTCACTGAGGCGATATTCCCTAAGGAGTTCTTGTTATAGAAGCCCATTGGGAGGTATTTGAGTTTGAGCGCCAACTCCATTCTCTTGTTGGCGGCGGTGGTGTAGCCCCCGATTGTCTGGAGCATCTGAGAGGAGCATTTGAAGGCGATCATGCCAATAGCGCTGACAAGAAGGAGTGAGCAGATGATGATGAACCTCGTCCAGGTAACACCTTCTTGCATGAGGGCGGAATCTCTTCCTAAGCCCATCTCATAGCAGATGCCTTCGATGAGTACGAAAGCGGCTACGAACCTGAGCCTGCTGAATAAGGAGATGACGAACTCAAGGAAGACGGATAGCCAGAACTTCCTCTCGTTCTTTTTTCCTGAGAATTTGAAGAATCTATTTATTTCTTTGAACATATTAGTTTTCCTCGCTTTCTTTGAAAGAGTCCCACATCTTCTTGTAGAGTTTCTCGTTTTTGAGAAGCTCTTCGTGGGTTCCCATTTCCTCGATTCTTCCATCATCGACGACGACGATATTGTCAGCGTTGGTGATGGTGTTGAGCCTATGGGCGATGACGATGAGGGTCTTGCCTTTAATGAGGGCAGACAACGATTTCTCAATGATGGCTTCGTTCTCTGGATCGGTATAAGCGGTGGCCTCATCTAAAACGACGATTGGGGCGTCTTTAAGCATGGCTCTCGCGATGGTGATTCTTTGACGTTCGCCACCAGAGATGGAATTGCCTTTTGAGCCAACGACCGTCTCATAGCCGTTCTCTAACGAACGGATGAAAGAATCGACGCCGCATTTTTTACAAACTTCTTCAATTTCTTCATTAGTCGCGTCTTTTTTGGCAAGACGGATGTTCTCGTAGATTGACATGTTGAAGAGGTAGTTGTTTTGGGAGACGTAGGAGATCATGTCGTTATATTTCTCAAGCGGGATGTCTTTGATGTTGATCCCGCCGATCTCGATGGAACCGCTATTTGGGTCATAGTAGGAGGCAATGAGCTTGGCTAAGGTCGATTTGCCTGCCCCAGAAGGTCCCACGAAAGCGGTGAACGTTCCTTTCTTGAGATGCAAAGAAACATCATGAAGGACCTCTTTGTCTTCATAGCCGAAAGAGACGTTTTTGAGGGAAATGTCGTAATCTTTTGGCAAGGCACCAGCCTTAGAAGGCCTATCCAACGTTTTGGCGTTCACGATTCTAAGGACCTCGCCGATGGTGACATGGATTTGTTTCAAATCGTCAGCATAGCTGAAAAGGACGAGCAAGAACGAAATCGCCGTCACGGAAAGGACGATTGTCATGATGAGGTTAGAGAGGCTTAGCTCCCCATTCATGTAGAGGATGGCCCCGACTGGCAAGATGCCAAGAAGGGTATAAGGGGTGATGACGAAACCGCCGGTCTGAGGAATGATGCATCTCCTCATCCAATCGATGAAGCAATAGGCTCCTTCGTGGGCGGCTTTTTTGAATGTTTCGTAAGAGTCATCTTCTTTTCCGAAGACCTTAATGACTTCGATGCCGTTGATGTAGTCGATGGCGACGTTATTGAGCTCGTTGGTTTTGTCAACGCAGTATTGGGCGGATTTCGTCGCGCCTCTCATCATGAAACCGAAGAAGAACATGCCGACGAGGACGCAGGCAAAGGAAGCGAGTCCAAGTCTCCAATCGACGATGAACATGAGGGTGAGCAAGAAGATGGCGGCCAAGACGCCGCTAGTGACTTCAGGGACGATGTGAGCGAGGATTTTCTCGCAAGCGTCAACACGCTCAACCATGATGCCTTTGATGGTTCCTGGATTGAGCCTTTCGATATCGCCAAGAGGCATTTCCGAGAGCCTTTTGGCCATGTCCATCCTCATTTTCTTGAGGGCATAGAATGTCGCTGCGTGCGAGATCGAGGTTGAGACATATTTCGTAAGAGGTCCCAAGATAACGCAGACGATCATTACGCCAAGCCTTGGCCAATAGAACGATGCGTCGAAAGCGGCCCCTAACTCGACGTCTTTCACGACGCGGTCGATGATGCCCTCAAAGCTTCCGATTCCCGAAAGCATGATATAAGGCACGATCACGAGTATGGCGTTACAAATCGCCAAAATGACCGAGGCAATGAACATTTTCTTTTTATAGCCAACAAGGGACATGACGTATGACATCGTCTCGTTTGGCTTTCTTTTCTTTTCTGCCATATGTTCCTTTCCCACATTTTGGAAAACGGCCGTTAAGACGACCGGCAGTTTTCTATATGTGAATTTTTGAGAGATAAGAATAAGAGTTAGTCATGCCTAACTAACCCAAGAATGGATTATAGCACGCACCTATTTTTTTGAGTAACGAAACTGTAAAAAATTTGTAGCAGTAGTTGTGGATAAGAAAAAAATGCCCAATCTGCTGGACATTTTTCTTAGATAACGATTGGAGCACCAGGCGGGAATCGAACCCGTGTGAGCAGCTTGGGAAGCTGCCATTCTACCATTGAATTACTGATGCATGGCGCCTAAATACTATATGAAAAACCCCGTCTCTCTTCAAGTCAAATGAGGCCTTTGAAAGGCTATGCGACTTTGTGTCCAAAGAGAAGAACCATTTGTTTTCACAAAAAACTTCAAAAAAAGGGGCCATAGCCACTTTTAAATAATGTAAAGCTTTGTTACACTTTATAAGAAATATCCGAAATATTTCATAAAAACTGGAATCCGAAATGTTAAATTCAATAGATTTTGCTGTTATCACTTATGACGCCAACTGGGTGATTTCTTTAGTTATTGCCCTCCTTATCACCGCTCTTGGTGATTTCTTGATGTTCAAATACGTGAGCCGTCACCCAATCTTCATCGGCTCCATCATCCTTCTTGAAGCAGGGATTGTCGTCTCTTGCTCGGTCCCAAATTTCGATCTTGTTGGAATCGTCTCTGCTGCCTCGTTGCTCCTACTTGTTTCTGGCGCTGTCTTCATCAATGTGAATAATGTCCGCAACAACATGGTCAACGGCATCTTCAAGAAAGACTTCTTCAAGAGGAAGAAGGTCGAACCAGAGATGGTTTTCGACCGCGACGATCTGTACAAAGCCATCTACAAAGCCGTCATCGATATGTCGATGATGAAACGTGGCTGCCTCATCACCTTCATGAAGAAGGACGATCTCCTTGATGAGAGCAAAATCCCAACCGTGGTTAAGCAGCGTGGCGTCGATGTGAACGCTCCAGTGACCCCGGAACTCCTTGAGACCATCTTCTATGTCGGTACCCCTCTCCATGATGGCGCCGTCATCATCAAAAAAGACAAAATCGCAAGAGCAGCTGTCTTCTTTGTCGCAACCTCTAAGCCTCTCACTGGCAAATATGGTTCCCGTCATCAGGCTGCTTTAGGCATCTCCGAGAATACCGATGCCGTCACCATCATCGTCTCTGAGGAAACCGGCCGTATCGGCATCGCTTTCCAAGGCGATATCACCCCAGTCACCCCAGACACCTTCATGCGCGTCTTCGAAGAAGATATGGCCTATGTCTCCGTCGAAGAAGAAGAACAAAAGTAACTCATCTTTCAAAATACAAAGCCGTTTTTATTCTTTTGGTGTGCCTAGGCATTCCATTTGTTGGTACAATGAACAAGTCTATTAACTAATAGACGAAAGAGAACAATGCCATTCGAAGTCAAACTGACCATCTTCATCGTTGCCGCCATCTTCGCCTTAGGGGTTCTTGGCGTTTGGTTTTTCTATACTCCGCTAAAGAAGAGGAAATTCCGTCGTAACCCAAAAGAGGTTTTCTACAAAGATGTCAGGAAAGTCGCTGATGATGGCGATTATTATCTCGTCAACAATGTGGAGTTCGACATGGGAAACGGCAACGCCATAACCATCGATCACCTCTTAGGCGGAGATAAATTCCTCTATGTCATCATCGACCGCTATTTCGAAGGTGCCATTAGCGCTAAAGCCGAGGACTTCTATTGGGTCTATTACGTCAAAGACCATAAGAACACTCTTAAAAGAGAAATCCATTCCCCAATCATGGAGACCAAGGAAGTCGTCCATAGATTAAGCATGATGAGCGGTCTTCCAATCAATTACCTTGTCGGCATCGTCCTCATCAACAGCGATTGTTTCGTGAACCGTTTCCAAAACGTCGATGGCGAGGTTCAGCTTGTCTCGGCGAACAGGCTAGGCGAGTTCATCACGAGTTACGAAAACAAAGAGGTGGAAGCCTTCAACAGCGAAGACCTCCATCGCGTCATTCATGAGATCCACGATCTCTCGGAGAAAACGAAGAATGCAAAACCAGAATAAAGACGCTTTAGATATCGACGTCGCGAAAGAATCCCGCAAAGGCTTTCTTCCCCTTTTAAAAAGAAGTGCCCCATTCTTAGGGCTTTTCTTCATGATCGTCGGCCTTGTTTGGCTCATCGATTATGTTCTTTCCTATGTTGGGGCAGGGACCATCTTCATCACCGTTTTGATCGTTGGCTCTCTTATCATTCCATTCTATTTCGCCACCTTGATTTGCTCTTACCTCGAAGAGAATGGAAGGCCAATCGCCGCGAAAGATTATTTTAGGACTGCGGGACTATATTTCAGCCCAACCTTCTTCGGATCGTTTAGGATTTTGAAGGCCGCATTGATATCGCTCCTTTTCTCTATTGGCACGTATCTTTTATTCAGCGTCGTCTATGGCTCTTTGTCTTTGACATTTGACCCTGCTTTTGCGGAAGACATCGATGCCTTTACTTCCCTTGTCTATTCTGGAGACGTTGAAGCAGCGAATAATTTCCTCACCAATTCCGTATCTTTGAACACTTATTCGAGATTCGCTTCCTTTGCGATGGATGCCGGATTCATCCTTCCGTTCTTCTATCTTATTTCGAGAGCGAGCATCACCGTCTTCATCCGAGACTTCTTGCCAACCCCTGATTCAAGGGCCATCAATGCCGCGTATAAGGAAGCCCTTAGAAGCGGGGCCATGGGATATGATTCCGACTTCTTCAAAGCCACATGGTGGGTCTATCTCACCCTCATCCTTTTCTATGCTGGAGGAGTGGTGGCCGGTTATTTCCTTCTTGAGGGCCATCCATATATCGGCATCCTCATGAACCTCGTCGGCGTTGGCTTCATGATCGTTCCTCTTGTTTTCCTCTTCCCTTATTTCGTCCTTGTCCTCGATAACCTCTTCAAGAAATACAAGAAGGGTTTTGCTAGAGCGATCGTGGACATCGCTAGACGCGTCTTTGAGCAATTCAAGTACTCCAATCAGATCAGTGATGAAGACGCTCAAAAGTACGAAGAAGAGCTCAAACAGGCCGAGGAAACAATCCTTAATGGGACCGTCAATAATCCCGATGTTTATGACGCAGAAGACCCAGATGAAGAAAAAGAAGACAAATAATTCTTTTTATAAATAAAAAGAAAGCCTCAAATATCGAGGCTTTTTTTCTAACCTATTGCATTTTTGAAACACTTTTTGGCATAATTAGTACAGTTGGTACAATTAATGCAGATTTACTTCACAGGAACAAAACCAATCTTTGAGGAGATCGTCGAGCAGATAAGCCTTTATATAGAGAAAGGCATTATGAAGCCAGGCGACAAACTTCCTTCCGTGCGTGAGCTGGCTCTTTCGCTTGCCATCAATCCTAATACGGTGATGCGCGCCTATCTTGCTCTTACGGAGAAGGGCCTTTTGGTCAGCCTCCCGAAGAAAGGCATCTATGTGGCAGGGAGGAAAGAGGAAAAGCGCTCAACCACCTATGTCAAAGAAACTTTAGAGAGACTCTTAGCCGCTGGCTACACCCTCTCTGAAATTGAAGAAACGCTTAATCAGATTAAAGAAGGAGAAAAGAAATGATTGAGATAAGCAATCTGACTAAATCCTACGATGGTCAGGTCGTCATTAAGAACTGCAACGCCAAAATCAACGATGGCTCAATCAACGGCCTCGTTGGCGAAAACGGTGCAGGCAAATCGACCTTGCTTCGTCTAATTGCCGGCGTCCTCAAAGCGGATTCCGGAAGCATCAGACTCGATGGTGAGGAAATCTTTGAGAATCCAAGGGCCAAAGCTAAGATCTTCTTTTTGGCTGATGAGCCTTATTATGGCAAAAACGCCCACATCAAAGACCTAACCACCCTTTATTCGATCTTCTTCGATTCTTTCACCAAAGAAGAGTTCAAGAAGAACCTAATCCGTTATCACGTCGATATCGATAAGCCCCTCAATTCCTTCTCCAAAGGCATGAGGAGAAAAGCTTATTTGGCCGCGGCTTTAGCCTCGCACGCTGACATCATCCTCATCGATGAGGCTTTCGATGGACTTGATCCATATAGCCGTAACGAATTCAAAAAAGACATCATCGAGCTTATCGACAAGAACCCAAAGACAACCGTCATCATCGCTTCCCATTCGCTTCGTGAGCTTGATGATATCTGTGACTCTTATTCACTTGTCGACAATGGCCAGATCAGCGACGAATTCTTGGCGGCCAAAGAAATGCACAAAGTCCGCCTTGCTTTCACTGATGAAGCAACGGTCGATGTTAACAGCCTTAATCCTCTTATGGTCAAGCGCGATGGCCACTTCCTCACCATTGTGGTGGAAGCAAGCGAAGCGGATATCCGTTCCTTCTTCGAGCCATATAAACCACTTATGATGGACATTCTCCCGCTTACCGTTGAGGAAGCCTTCATCTACAACAAAGAGAGGGAACTCTTATGAACCAGAAATATTTTAAATACCTTGTAAAGAGCTTTTGGCCGACCGTCACGGTCTATATTTCCCTCTTCTTGCTCTTCCTAGTCCTCATCCCTTTCATGATTGATTGCTTCTGCATGATGCTCATCAGAATGACGTTTGGCTATATGCTCTATTTGGTTGCGATGGGGCCTGCGTGCATGTTCCTCTCCGGTTTATTGCCGCTGCTTATCCATGGTCGCTATTACAGCAAAAACAAAAGCGACGTCCTTCTTTCGATGCCGATGAACAGAAAGCAGGCCTTCCTTACCGAGGGCATCTTTGGGCTCGCCCTCATCACCTCTCTTTCTGTCATTGGCTATTGTTTTGGCTGTCTCATTTGCTTCATTTTGGGAAATGGGGCCGCATTATTAACGGAATACGGCAGCTCAATGGCAGGATTGCCTCTTCTCTTCTTCGCTTGCATAGCCACTTTTTTAGCCAGCAATTTCGCGGTTAGCGTCGCCAATAGCAAATTCCAAGCTATCGTCATGGTTGGCTTAGTGAATCTTCTGCCATACCTTTTACATCCTCTCTTCATAAGCCCTTATGGATTTAGCTACCTTTTCTCTTACAACGATTATCCAAACCTCATGGCCTCAGTCGATACTTTCACCCATGGAGCAGGGCATCTCCTTGGCATCTACGGAACGACTGATTATGGCTATAACGAGAATTACATCTTAACGTGTCTAATTGCTCTTCTTTGCCAGATCCTTTTCTGGGCCCTCTTAAATGTCCTTGCTTTCTTCGAATTCAAAAAACTCAAGAGCGAGCATCTTGGCACCGTCATCCCTCAAAGGTTTGGCGTGGTCAATAGCACTACTTTAATCTATGGCCTTGGATTCGCTCTCATGGGCGAGTTCTTCATGGCTGAAGTCGTTCACTCCGGAGATTGGCTTGGCTACATCATGTTCGTCTATGTCTTCGCCCTCTTCCTTATTTCTTTCTTCTTCTGGATCAGCATCTTCATCATCAGGAAAAAAGCGAGATTCAGGAAAGACGATTGGATGAGGTACCTAATCGCGATAGCGGGTGGCCTCGTTGTTGGAATCGTCACCTATTCGATTCTCCGTTTTTCCTTGGGATTAAACATCTTATAGAAAAATAGAAGAAGGCCTGCAAAAAGGCCTTCTTTTTCTTTGAAAAATAAAAAATCCCGAGCAAATCGGGATTGTTTTTCAGATGGAGCAAGTGGCGGGAATCGAACCCGTGTATTTACCTTGGCAAGGTAATGTTCTACCATTGAACTACACCTGCATCGCCTTTTGTGGCGCGAGTAGTATTATATGAAACTCACTATCTAAGTGCAAGCGC
>JAEEGL015608719.1_pt1 | contig 10566 bp, 9 predicted proteins | sample 9134231 | NCBI WGS metagenome assembly JAEEGL01 (sample SAMN16246548, study PRJNA631951) | gut metagenome | biome: gut microbiome; feature: rumen; material: fiber-attached | host: Bos | place: Iran: Karaj | collected 2018-10
AGGCTGGGCAATCCCGGCACTTCGTCGAAGTACATCTCCTCCCGCCGGCATCTGAAAGAGCCCGCTGACCCCAGAAAATCGAGCAGCACGTTGACCAATGCTTCCGTGCGCAACCCGCCACCGGCGGTCAGCTCTCCCAAAACATCCAGCGTGAAGGATACGCCGTCGCTGTCCAACAGCCTTGCTTCGTAGAGCTGCGGACGGATGTTCTGGGGCACCATGGCCCCGCTCTTCGTCCGCTTTTGTACCATAAGTTCTTCGCTTTGCAGCAGCTTGGTGAGGGCGCTGCCCACCTCCGTCGCCGAAATCGCCCTCTCGGGCCGCACCCACAGGGTGTACCGGGTGGCGACCAGATGCCCGGTCAGGGTGGAGAGGCCTTCCGGTGCTTCCATGGCATGGGACACGGCCATGCCCTCGGGCAACACGGCGTTGAGCCGCGCCTCAAAATCTGCGGGGGCTATCTCCCCGTCCAGGCGCACGTCGAACCACTCCCGCTGGCTCTCGGCCCCCGTAGCCAACGCCCCGGCAAAGGCCATGAGGGGATGGGGGTTGAAGCCCTGGGAGTATTGAAGGGGCATGTCCGCCCGGCGCAACGCTCTTTGCAGCGTCCGCTGCATATCCAGGTGGCTGAGATAGGCCGCCCGACCCCTTTCATGCAAAGCAGCGATGATCCGCATAAGCCCTCCCAAAGCATCCGTTGCAGCCCTGGCGGCAATCCTTGGTGGTCTCCCCCGCCATGGCCTTCTCATACTCCCGTTTCAAATAGTCCTTTGTGACCACCACATCCACGTGGTCCCAGGGCAGCGGCTCGTCCAAGGAGCGCTGCCGATGGGCGTACTCCGCCACCGTGAGGCCGCATTCGCAGAAAGCCTCCTGCCAGGCGTCGGGCTTAAAATGCTCGCTCCAGGAGTCGAAGCGACAGCCCTTCTCATGGGCACGGATCAGCACATCCCCCAGTCGCCGGTCGCCCCGGGAGAAGGCGGCCTCCAGCACCGAAAGGAAGCTGGGGTGGTAGTGGAGCTCCCCACCCCGGACGCCCTTCATGGCCCCCACCAGCAACCGCTGCTTGCGGCGGATCTCTTCGGGCTCATTCTGGGCGCACCACTCAAAGGCGGTGTGGGGCTTGGGCACGAAGGTGGACACGCTGACCGTGAGCCTGAGGCCCTTGCCCCGCTTCTCCTTGGGCATGCTGTAAAACTGGCGGGACACCTTCCTCGCAAGCTCCGCGATGCCCAGCACGTCCTCGTCCGTCTCCGTGGGCAGGCCAATCATGAAGTACAGCTTCACCCCGGTCCAGCCGGAGGCGAAGGCGTCGGCGCAGGCCCTGAGCAGGTCCTCCTCGGTGACGTTTTTGTTGATCACGTCCCGCATGCGCTGGGTCCCCGCCTCGGGGGCGAAGGTGAGTCCCGCCTTGCGGACGGACTGCATCTTGTCCAGCTCGTCCTTCAGGAGGGAGTCGATCCGCAGGCTGGGCAGAGCCACGGACACCCGCTTCTTCTCCATCCGATCCATGATCTCGGGCAGCAGGTCGTGGAGGTGGGAGTAGTCGCCGGTGGACAGGCTCAGAAGCGAGATCTCGTCGTATCCCGTGCAGTTCACCAGATCCTCCGCCTGTTGGAGCAGCGTTTCCCTGGACCGTTCTCGGACGGGCCGGTAGATATACCCGGCCTGGCAGAACCGACAGCCCCGGGTGCAGCCCCGCATGACCTCCAGGGCCACCCGGTCATGGACGATCTGCATGTGGGGCACCAGTTGCGCCCCCACAAAGGGCGCCTTATCCAGATTCGCAAGGACCCGCCGCGTGATTTTCTCCGGGGCCTTGTCGTTGAGGCGGCGCAGGGCCTTGAAGCCGTGCTCGTCATACTCCGCCTCATAGAAGGAGGGCACATAGACCCCGGGGATGGCGGCCAATCGCTCCAGCAGCTGCCGCTTGGTTTCCCCCGCGGCCCGGGAGGTCCGGTAGGCGTTCACCAGCTCCGGTTCCGCCTCCTCCCCGTCGCCGACGACCACCACGTCGAAGAAGGGGGCGATGGGCTCCGGATTTACGGCGCAAGGCCCTCCCGCGATGATGAGAGGATACTCCGGTCCCCGATCCTGGCTCAAAAAGGGGATGTGAGAAAGCTCCAGCATGGTCAAAATGTTGCTGTAGCACATCTCGTACAGCAGGGAGAACCCCACCAGATCGAAGCTCTTCAAAGGCCGCCGGGTCTCCAAAGTGAAGAGCTCCTCTCCCGTCTCCCGCAGCGCCTGCTCCATGTCCGACCAGGGGGCGAAGCACCGCTCACAGCTGACGCCGTCCATGGCGTTGAGCACGTGGTAGAGGATGCGGGAGCCCAGATGGGACATGCCGATCTCGTACACATCGGGAAAACAAAGGGCAAAGTGAAGGTCCGCCTGTTCCTTCAACTGCATGTTGTATTCGCCGCCGATATATCGGGCGGGCTTCTCCACCCGTGAAAGGATGAGATCAAAAACTTCTTCCGTCATGACGCCGCAACGATGATTCCCTGCCTATATTTTTCCCCGGTTTGCCGCGTTTTTAGCCTTGTGCACATAAAAACGCAGTTTACAACTACTATACTATATCACAAAGATTTCCCCCGGTCAAACAGAAAAAAACGGACCCGGGCGGGGCTGGCCTTCCCTATGGAGGGGAGGAACTGGCCCCTCCCGCAAAGGAGAGCAGCTCCTCCAGCGTCGTCCCTTCCCCTCGCTCCGAGAGCCCCTGCAGCAAAGTCCCTTCGTCCAACGTGCCCAGAAGCCGATCCCTGGGCCCCACCACCCGGATCAGGGTATACCGGCCTCGGCGCATGGCCCGCAGAGCTTCCCCCAACCTCCGATCCGACCGAAGGGCCGCCTCCCGCACCTCCACGGGCCGCCCCGCCTGAAGGGAAGCCTGCCTGTCCACGTACGCCGCCAGAGCCCTGTCGTCCTTCAGCAGGGCGCGCAGGCCCGAGAACACAAGGAAAGCCCCAAACAGCACCGCCATGGCGCTGCCCATCCCCAAAAAGGCGCCGTACACGCTCAGCGCCAGGAGCGCGCCCCCCAGCAGGAGCCCCATCCAGGCCGTGATACGCCCGGCCCGGCCCCTCCCCAAGCCGGGCGCCAGCAGGGCGGCAAGGGCCCGCCCGCCGTCCAGGGGCTCGGCAGGCAGCAGGTTCGCCGCCGACAGGGATATATTTATTAGGAAGAAAGGCTCCATGACCCCTACGCTTGAGGGGATGAGCCGCAGCACCAGCAAGCTCATGGCCGCGGTAACCATGCTGCAGAGGGGCCCCGCCAGCGCCACGGGCAGGCTGGCAGCTCCCGGTCCCATGGGCAGGGCCGCCCCAAAGGGCCACAGCTCCAAAGACCGGATCCGGTACCCCAGGCCCCGGGCCGTGAGCAGGTGGCCCAGCTCATGGAGCAGCAGTGCCAGCGCCCCCAGGCCCACCTGCCGGGGTCCCTCCGTCACCAGCAAAAAAAGGACGGCCGGCAGCACCGTCCAATGGGCCCAGACCTCCGTCTCGCCCCACAGAAACAGCCGCTTCACGCCTGTTTTTGGACCGTCAAAGACACATAGGCCCGCGGGTCCTGGGGCGCGCCCTTCTTCGACACACTGAGGTACACCCGCCGGCCCACGGGCACCGTGCCCAAAAGCTCCCCCGCGGCCACGCTTTGCCCTGCCAGGACGGTGACCTCCTCCAGGCCGTAATACACCGTGTCCAGGTCCTCGGCGGAACGGACCCGCACATATTTGCCCCAATCCTCGTCCTCGCCTACCGCGAAGACCTGGCCGTCGCAGCAGCAGCTGACCTCCCGGTCCAGGGCCGAGAAGCCCACCACGCTGTCGTCCCTGAGAATGGTCACCTCATCTGCCCGGACCGGCGGGGCCCACTTGATGCGTTGGACCAGGGCGCCTTCGGTGGCTGCCGCCCCCTCCGTCCGGCCGGTCTCCACAAAGTAGATGGCCCCCAGATTCTCCTCCCGGGCCGTGGCTTCCGGCCGTGCCGCTTCCGCTGCGAAGACCTGCCGCTGGGGATCCCTTCGGACGCCGCCCAGCTCCAACACCAGGGCGATGAGCAGCACCCCCAGGCACAGGCTGATCTTGGCCATCATGCTGCCCGCCCTCACCTGCACCTTGGTCTCCGGCTCCCGCACCGTAAATCGGCCGCAGGGCCCCGCGTTCCGCTGCCGCTCATGCACCTTCATTTCCCCGAAATCCATCCTTGCCTCCTTGTCGCGTTTTGTTCCAAAATACGCAATAAGGCGGCAAGATATGCAAAAAGCCCGGCGGACCGGGCTTTGGGCATATGTGCTTTTACTGGAAATCCGGCAGCATTTGGGCCACCAGCTTCTCGATCCTGCCGGAGCGGATGAGCTCGTTCATGGCGGCCACGTCCAAGCGAAGCTCGTGATCGTCCTCGCAGAAGGGGACCACCTCCCTGACCAGGTCGTAGATCTGCCGATGGACCGGGGAAAGCCTGTCCGAGATGCCGCGAAGGTCTATGGCCTGGACCGCCGCCATAAGCTCGAAGGCCAGGACGGAGTAGAGGTTCTTCACGATGGTCCGGCACTTGCGGGCGGCGGTGGTGCCCATGCTCACGTGGTCCTCCTGGTTGGCAGAGGAGGGGATGCTGTCCACGCTGGCGGGATGGGCGTGGACCTTGTTCTCGGAGACGATGGACGCCGCCGAATACTGGCAGATCATGTAGCCGGAGTTGAGGCCGCCGTGGGGGGTCAAGAAGGCGGGCAGGCCGTTGCTTAGGGTGGGGTTCACCATGCGCTCCAAGCGCCGCTCGGAGATGGAGCAAAGCTCCGCCGCCGCGATGCCGAGGAAGTCCATGACCAACGCCACGGGCTCCCCGTGGAAGTTGCCGCCAGAGATGACGGACTCGTCCTCGGGGAAGAGGATGGGGTTGTCGGTGACCGAGTTCATCTCGATCTCCAGAACGCTCCTGACGTAGGCGACGGAATCCCGGACGGCCCCGTGGACCTGGGGGATGCAGCGGATGGCGTAGGCGTCCTGGACCCGGAGGTCTTTGGAGGCTTCCGCCGTGGGGCTGTTCTCCAAAAGGAGGCGGATGTTTTTCGCCACCAGGCTCTGGCCCCGCTGGGGCCGGAGGGCGTGGATCCGGGGATCGAAGGCGGAGGTGAGAGCGGTGAGGGCCTCCATGGTCATGGAGGCGGTGATGTCCGCCAGCTTCGCCCCCCGGTCAAGATCGTACCACACCAGAGAGCCGATGGCGGTCATGCACTGGGTGCCGTTGATGAGGGCCAGGCCCTCCTTGGCCAAGAGGTGATAGGTGGGGATGCCGGCCCGACGCATGGCTTCGGCCCCAGGGAGGCACTCGCCCTCGTACCAGGCTTCGCCCCGGCCGATGAGCACCAGCGCCATGTGGGCCAGGGGCGCCAAATCGCCGGAAGCCCCCAGGGACCCCTGCCGGGGCACCACGGGGGTCACGTCCTTATTGAGCATTTGGATCAGGCATTCAATGAGCTCCCGCCGGATGCCGGAGTTCCCCTTCACCAGGGCGTTGGCCCTGAGAAGCATCATAGCCCGGACGATCTCCCGACCGAAGGGCGTGCCCGTGGCCACGCAGTGGCTCAAAATGAGGTTCTCCTGAAGCTGGGCGCTCTGCTCATGGCCCACGTTCACCTTGGAGAATTCACCGAAGCCGGTGGAGATGCCGTAGACCCGGCGGTCCTCCCGAAGGATCTTCTCCACCAGAGCCCGAGCCCGGTCGATGGCTTCGTAACAGCTTTCGCTGAGCCGCACCGGGGCATTGTACCGGGCCACCGAGACCACCTTCTCGATGGTCAGGCTCTCTCCGTCCAGAATGACCGGGGCAAGGGAATGGTCCACATCCATAGCCAAAGATACCTCCGCACAGATAGTTGTTCTCTACGGACCATACTACCATTCCTGCGGAGGCAAGTCAATTTGCCGAGAAGAATATACACTTTCAGAGCAAACCCCTTTGATATGAGAGACCTTCCTCCGGGCTCAGAGCCGATCGAAGACGGCCATCTTCACGCCCGTGTCCTGACAGAGGATGGTGTCCGGCTCCCTATGGAGGCGGTGGAACACGTAGAAATCTCCCGCCGCGCCGGACAGGTTGAAAAGCTCCCACACATAGGGCACCCACCGCCAGTTCACGGGCAGCAGAAAGAGGAGGAGCAGGAAGACCACGCCCCAGAACACCACGGGGGCGGCGGCGATGACGAGATAGTCCCGCTTGTTGAAATAGCACTCGCTCCCGGCGTAGGCGTAGACCAGGGTGAAGCCATAGTTGGCCTTTTTGCCGGAGAAGCGGCGGATGCAGACGCCGTGGACCAGCTCGTGGAGGGGGATGTAGGCGATCATGCCGCCCAGCATCACCAGAGCCTGAACGGGCAGACCCTCAAAGTGCAGCTCCAGAAGGCCGTACCACATGAGCTGGAAAAAGACGGCCAGGAGCAGGAGCATGATGGCGATGGACAGGCCGTTGACGATCCAGAACTGCCGCTTATTGTCCTTCAGGTCGATGAGGTACTTTTGCCCGTACCCCTCGGGCAGGGTCCAGGTGGATTGCATAGTCTTTCCTCCCTATATGCGTTTCAATACTTCCAGACCCAGATGGAGCTTCCCCAGGTGATGGTTGGCGCTGTCGAGGCCGTCGGCATCGTAGCCGCTTTCATTGAGCACGTCCCCGGCCTCCAAAAAGTCGTAGAGGGTGAGGCCGTAGAAGTCGCAGAGGGCCTCCACCCCGGCCAGCTCCATCTCCACCGCGAGACAGCCCTCGGCTTTGCGGCGCCGGACCAGGCCCACGGTCTCCCGCAGCATGGAGTCGGTGGTCCAGACCCGGCCCCGCACATAGGGGGCCCCCAGCTGGTCAAAGATCTTTGCCAGCCGATCCGCGGTTTTGATCTTTATATAGTCGGCGGGCGGCGCGTAGTAGTAGCTCGCGCCCTCGCCCCGATAGGCTTCTGTGGGGACGATGTACCTGCCCCGGGTCCTCTCCCCGTCCAGGCTCCCGCAGGAGCCGAACATGAGGAATTTGGTGGCGCCGGTCTGCCAGTGGGCCTCATAGCAGAAGCCGGAGGCCACGGCGGACCCGATGGCGGACAGGTAGAAAGCCACAGGCTCGCCGTCCAGCTGGAAGCTATATATGTTCACGTCGCCGGCGCAGGAGCCCATACGGCCGATGACGGAGCAGTCGTACCGCCCAAGAAGATGGTCGTGGATCTCCTTGGAGAAAAGGATCAGGCACTTGTCCAGCAGATGTTTCCGTTCGCCATAAAAGACGCCGATGTCGATGACCGGCTCGGTTTTGTCGTCGTAGTCGTGAACGATCATGGGGGAGCTCCTTCGTGTATCGATGGTATGAAAAAAGTTATACCATGAATCGACGCTCCCGGCAATCCCCTTCTTTGTCCAAAGGGCTGGACAAAAGGGGACGGACACGGTATACTATAGGCAATCGTTATCTTTACGTAAAAATAACGGAAGGGAGGAATAGACCATGGCTCGCGAAGCCAAAGCCCGCCGCGCCCTGCTCATTTTGGGCCTGGCGCTCCTGGTCCTGTTCCTCCTGTCCTTCTCTTTGGGGCGCTACGGGGTGCCGCCGCTGACGGTGGCGAAGATCCTGTGCACCCGGTTTCTGGAGCTGTTCGCGGGAAAGGGGGCCCTTCAAAGGACCTGGACGGAGCAGATGGAGACCGCCGTGGTGAACATCCGCCTGCCCCGGATCGTGATGGCCTGTCTCGTGGGCTGCTCCCTCGCCGCGGCGGGGACCGCCTTTCAGGGGGTGTTCCACAATCCCATGGCCTCCTCGGACATTTTGGGGTCCTCCAGCGGGGCCGCCTTCGGGGCCGCTTTGGCCATCCTTCTTGGCGCGTCCGCCCGGGGGATCACCCTCTCCGCCTTCTGCTTCGGCCTCGTCGCCGTGGGCCTGGTGATGCTCATCGCCCGGCGGGCGCCGGGGGCCCGGCTCATCAACCTCATCCTGGCGGGCATCATGCTCTCCTCCCTCTTTAGCGCGGGCACTTCCTATATAAAACTGGTGGCCGATCCCTCCAACCAGCTCCCCCAGATCACCTACTGGCTCATGGGCTCCCTGTCCGGCACCCGGCTCGGGGACATCCCCCTGGCCTTCCTGCCCATGGCGGTGGGCCTCGTGCCCCTGTTCCTGCTGCGGTGGCAGCTGAACCTGCTGAGCTTGGGCGAAAATGAGGCCAAGGCCCTGGGCGTGAACACCGGCCGGGTGCGACTGGTGCTGCTCCTCAGTGCCACCCTCGTCACCGCCGCCAGCGTGTCCTTCTCGGGCATGATCGGCTGGGTGGGCCTGGTGGTGCCCCACCTGTGCCGGAAGGTTTTGGGGAGCGATCACAGGTATCTCATGCCCGGGAGCTTCCTCTGCGGGGCGGCCTTCCTGCTGCTGGTGGACGACGTGTCCCGGAACCTCCTGGCTGTGGAGATCCCCATCGGCATCTTGACCGCCCTCGTGTGCGCGCCTTTCTTCCTCTACCTCATCACCCGGAAGGAGGAAAGGCTGTGAGTCTGACCGTCAAAAACCTGAGTTTCAGCTACGGCAGGCACGCCGTACTCCAGGACATCTCCTTCACCGCCCAGGCCGGGGAGCTTCTCGCTATCCTGGGTCCCAACGGCGTGGGCAAGACCACCCTTTTCAAGTGCGTCATGGGCCTTGAGCGCCGGTACACGGGTACCATCTTTGCAGACGGCGCGGACCTTGCCGCTCTGTCCCCCAGGGAGCGGGCCCACCGGGTGGCCGCCATTCCCCAGGCCCATCCCCTGTCCTTCCGATACAGCGCCTTTGACATGGTCCTCATGGGCACCAGCCACCGCCTGTCCCCCCTGGCGGTCCCCGGGGAAAGGGAGCGGGCCGCGGCCCGGGAGGCCATGGCGCGGGTGAGCATCGCCCATCTTGCCGACCGACCCTTCGACCAGCTGTCCGGTGGGGAGCAGCAGCTGGTGTTCATCGCCCGGGCTCTCGCCCAGCAGGCGAAGATACTGCTGATGGACGAGCCCACGGCCAGCCTGGACTACGGGAACCGGCTGCTGGTGCTCCAGGTGGCCCGGGACCTGAGCCGGGCCGGGTACACGGTCCTCCTGTCCACCCACGACCCCCAGCACGCCCTTTGGTACGCGGATCGGGTCCTGGCGTTGCACGAAGGAAAAGTGCTGGCCCTGGGCGCGCCCCGGGAGGTGGTGACGGCCCAACGGCTGGAAGCCCTCTACGGGCGACGGATCGACATCATAGAAACGCCCCAGGGGCCGGTGCTGGCGCCCAAGGAGAAAAGCTGATGTTTACCTGGACCGAGGAAAGCGCCGCCTTTTGGGCGGACAGCGCATCATTCACCCACAGTTACGACCTGCTGGCGGAAAAAGCCGCAGCCCACCTGGTCCCTGGCTGTACCGTCTTCGAGGGGGGCTGCGGACTGGGACACCTGTCGGTGGCTTTGGCCCAACGGGGCTATGCCGTCACTGCCATGGATCTGTCCCCCCTGCCCCTGCGGTATCTGAGGGAGAGCGCGGATCAGGCGGGGGTGACGCTGACCGTCCGGCAGGGGGATGCCTTCTCCTTGCCCGTCGGAGAACTGTACGACGCCGGTGTGTTCTGCTTTTTCGGCGGCGTGGCAGAGGTCCTGACTTGGGCCAAAGGCCACTGCCGGGACAGGCTCGTTTTGTTCAAAAAGAACTGGTACACCCGCCGGTTCACCAAGGATCCGGGGGCCATCCGCAAGTTCACCTATCCCCTGACCTGCGCAGCCTTGACCCGGCTGGGCGTGCCCTTTACAACAGATGTTTTCGACGTGGACATGGGCCAGCCCTTCCGAAGCCTCGCCGACGCGGTCCGGTTCTTCCAGCTCTACGATCCCGGGGCGGCTTTGACCGAGAATGAGGCCCTTTCCCGGCTCACCGAGACCGGAGACCCCGTCTTCCCCTATTATTTTCCTGCAGTTCGGCCCGTGGGCATGATCGTCCTCCGGGCTGAGGAGATACCAAAAATACCCGTATCATAAGGAGGAAGAAACCATGAAACGCACCCTGACCCTGCTCTTGGCCCTGCTGATGGTGGCCGCCCTGTGCCCCGCGTCTCTGGCCCAATCCCCCGACCCCGCCACCCGGACCTTCACCGACTCGGTGGGTCGGACCGTGGAGGTGCCCTATACCCTGGACAAGGTGGCCGTCAGCGGCCCCCTGGCCCAGATCGTCCTCTTCGCCCTGTGCCCCGACAGGCTGGTGGGTATCGCCAGCCCGTGGGACAAGGCCGCCGAACCCTTCTTCGACGCCAAATACTATGATCTGCCCGTGCTGGGCCAGCTCTACGGCGGCAAGGGGGAGCTGAATCTGGAGACCCTGCTCGCAAGCGGCACCCAGGTGGTCGTGGACGTTGGCGAACCCAAAAAGACCATCGTGGAGGATCTGGACGCCCTGCAGCAGCAGACCGGCATCCCCTTCGTCCACATCACCGCCACCACCGCAGGCATGGGCGACGCCTACCGAACGCTGGGCCAGCTGCTGGATATGCCGGACGAGGCAGAAGCGTTGGCCGCCTACTGCGACCGGATCTACGCAAGGAC
>JAEEGL015986458.1_pt1 | contig 10566 bp, 7 predicted proteins | sample 9134231 | NCBI WGS metagenome assembly JAEEGL01 (sample SAMN16246548, study PRJNA631951) | gut metagenome | biome: gut microbiome; feature: rumen; material: fiber-attached | host: Bos | place: Iran: Karaj | collected 2018-10
AGAAGAGTTTTTAGATGAATATAATAGATGTTATAAAGATAGAACTGTAAGTGATAAAATACTTCCTATGACACTAGAAGGTTGTGTAGTTAGAATAAGTGATGTAATTAGTTATTTAAGAAGAGATATTGATGATGCTAAAAGAATAGGATTAATAAAAGAAGAAGATATTCCAAGTTCTATTACACAAGTATTAGGTAGTAGTAATGGTGAATTTATTGATTATGTTATTTCAGATATAATAGAAAATAGTTTGGGTAAAAACTATATAAAAATGTCAGATAGAATATATAATGCTATTGAAGAATTAAAGAAATTTAATTATGAAAATATTTATAAAAGAGCTAATACAAAAGAACAAGTAGATTATTATACTTTAGTTTTTAATGAAGTATTTGAATATTGTTTGAATAACATAAATAATGAAGAAAGTAATATAAATAAAGTCTTTTTAAGTAATATGTCAGATAATTATAATAACAATACAAGTGATGTGAGAAAAGTAATAGATTATATATCAGGTATGACAGATGATTTTATAATAATAGAACATGATAAAATAAAAAATAAAAAATTTAATTGATTACATTTATTAAATGTGCTATATTATATATACAGTGGGTTTAATATAAAAATAAAACAATATCTCATTGTTATTTCAATGAGATTTTACTAACTTTTGGGGGAATTCAAATGCAAAATATATTGATGATTACAGATAATATAGAAAATTTATTTGATATGAAAGGTAATTTTAAAAGTATAAGATTTTATGATGATATCGTACCAGAATTATGTTTTTATGTAGAAACTGATGAAAAATTAAAAAAAGAATTAAATAAAATTAAAAAAAGTAAAATAAAATATAAATATGAAAACTTTATTCTAGAACATAATGAAACTTTCTTTAATAAAAAAGCTGGTAATTTTGATAATGTATCTTTTGATAGTATGATGAGTGTATTAGATACTATAGATTATATAGAATTGAATTTAGAAAAAGTAGATACATTAGAATATATTAAAAATAACGATATTCTTTCTAATAAAAAAATAATAATTAGTAAAACAATAAGATTAACTGATTTTGATAAAATTAATAAAATGTTAGAAAAATATAAAGATATTAAAGAAAATATATATGTTTATATGGAGTATGACAATTGTGATTGTGTTAAATTAGAAGATTGTGCAAAAGTTATAAACACAATTAAAAATATTGTGGATAGAATAAAAAGTTATAATTTTTCTACATTAGAAACTATAATGTATGTTTATGATTTAATTAGATATAAAAAATATAACGAAGAAAATGATGATGAATCTTTAAGTGAATCAAGAAATTTATCTAAAATTGTTTTAGGTGATAAAATTGTATGTGAAGGTTATGTAACTTATTTTATGGCTATATTAAAACAATTAAATATAGATGTAGAACATGATAGTGTATATGATAGATTTGTTGGTCATTCAAGAGCTACTATTTATGTTAAAGATGATAAATATAATATAGATGGTTTATATTATTTTGATCCTACAAGAGATAATAGTATAGATGAAATGGGACATTTAGATAATTATAGATGTTTCGCTAAAACTAAAAAAGAAATTGATATAGATAATAAATTTGGTAATTTTAATCATAAAGATAAAAATTTACCAACAACTTCAAAAGAATTCTTAAAATGTTTAGATAAGAATAAAAACACATTTTATAATAAAGACTATATTAATTGGATACATAAATTATATAGATTAACTGGTATAAAAGATTCAAATCCAAATGGAATGCCAGATGAAAAAGCTGTTGAATTAGCATTTTCAAAAATAAATAGACCAATAGATCCTACTATTATGGTTAATGTATTACATAATGTTAGAAAAGTAGAATATTTAGAAAATAATAATGTTCCTTTTTCTATAGAAGATTACTTTTATATAACTAAAAACGCAAATTGGAATTTTGCAGATGATGATGCAGAAAATAAACTTTTATGTGCTTTTTTTGGTAAAACAATGGAAGAAATAGAAGCAGAAAAATTTTATAATTTTATAGAATCTACAAATATAGGAAAAGAAATAAAAAATATAAAAAATGAAAAAGTTTTAAAGTTAAATAATCAAATGTTGTAATATTGAAGTGGGGTAGATATTATGGAAATAAAATATACAACTTTGGAGGATGCACTCAATGCTGTTAGTAAAAACGGATTAGAAATACAATATTGTAGTCCAGAATTAATAGCAAACTTAGACGTACTAAAAGCGGCCATTAGTGATAACTATATATCGTTAGAAAAAATAGGCAATGTAAAAATGCCTAATTCGGATCAACTTGTAGTGGATAATAAAGAATTAATTATGAAATTAATAAAAATTGAGCCTAGAATATATAGAAAATTGAAAGCATTAAAGAAAGATTATGATATAACAAAAGAAGCAGTATCAAAATATGGAGATTTAATAAAAGATGCTGATAGCAAATTTCAAAATAATAAAGAATTATTCATGATCGCTGTTACTAATAGTATTTATGCAATAAGTAATAGAGTAAGTGAAGACTTTAAAAATGATAAAGAAATTGCATTATTAGTATTAGGACATGAGAATAATATGTATAATAGATATAATATTAGTTGGCTTGGTAACAATTTGAAACAAGAATTAATTAATAAAATAGGTTATGATGTTACATTAGAACCTGCAAATAGAGTAGTAATTGGACATGTAATAACATATTTAAAGAGTTGTTTAGAAAATAAACCATTTACAAAACCAGAATGTCCTTATAAAAAAGAAGAAATAAAACAAGAACAAAAAGTAGAAATTAAAAAAGAAGAAAAAAATGAAATAAAAGAAGAGGTCAAACCTACAGTAAAAGAAGAAATAAAGCAACAAATTGAAATAGAGCCTATTAAAGAAGAAATAAAACCAGTAGTTAATACAACTTTAGAACCAAAAAAAATTGTTGAAGAAAATAATATTCAAACAAAAATAGAAAATGAAGTTAAAAAAGAACTTGGAAATTTAACAGAATTATATAGTAAGCTTCATGAAAATTATGAAAAACTAAATCAAATAAAAACTGAAAAAGATATATTTGAAAAAGTAATTAAAGAACAAATAAAAACATTTGAAACAGATATTAATACTAGAATCTTAAACATTGAAAAAGAAATGAATGATATAAGAGATGAGATTAATAAACAAGTAAATGCTGCAAAAGGAAAAGTATTAGAATTAAAATAAAAAATTTATTGACAAATAAATTTTTTTGTTATAGAATACACAAATATATTGGGGAGGATATGAAATGGAAGAAAAAAGAGATTTTTTAAATGAGATAGTTACAACAAACAATGATGTAACACAAAATGAAGAGGAAGTAATAAATGTTTTCTCAGCAGAAGATGCAACTATAAGTGAGCGTAAAAATGACTATGTTGTTAAAACAGATTATGATGAAGAACAAGAAAATAATATAGAAAAAGAACAAGTTAATTCAATTATTAGTGAATGTAATTGTGAATTAAATGAATTGCTTGATATATTAGCTGTAATTTATTATAAATATTCTGAATATAAGGGATATTTAAATATAAGAAATATAAGTCCAGAAACAATAGAAAATTTTTCAATGGAAGGTATATCAGATAAAGAAAATCAAAACATTGTATGTAGATATAGATTTGAAATTGAAAAATCTACAGCAGATAGTTCTAAAATAGCAAAAATTGTAGAAGAATTATTAAAACTATATAATCCAATAAATATTGTATCAGTTTTAAAAACAATACCTTATTATGAATTAGCTGATTTAATTTATGATCAAGATTTAGATACATTTTATCGCTATTTTGATGAACAAAATATTGAATCTAAATCATTATATATTAGATTAAGTAAAAATTATAATACTTATAATGCTGATAGCGAGTATGATGATTAATGAATATAATAGCTGAAAAAGATATATTTAATACAAATTTTAAAAATAATATAGGTAATAGAACTAATAAATCATATATAAATAATTTGTTACATTTTGCTTTAGATAATAATTATTTAAGTAAAAACGAAATAGAAAATAATATATTGGATTTCCAAAAAGCGATTGAAAAATATATTAGAAGTACAGAAGATAATAAAGATGTATCTTCAATAAAAGATAAAAGAATTAAAACATCTAAAGATATTATGTATGCAGTGGAAAATAATTTATTAACTATGGAACCATATGATTCGTTATCAAGTTTGTTAGGAGATAAAGAAAAATTAATAAATGATTCAGTTAATTATTATTCAAATAAGAAAAAAGAATTATTAGATAAAATAGAAAAAATAAAAGAATTAACATTTTTAGAATATCAATCTAATAGAAGATATTCTGAACAATTAGAACTTTTAAAATATTTTGTAAGCGAAAGAATACCATTTAAGGGATTAATTTATGGACCTATGATACAAGGTCAAATAGAAGTTCTTACTAATGAATCGTATTTGAGTCTTTTTGAAAAATATATAGATTCATTTCTTAAAGAAGCAAATATTATTAGTAAATTTAATGATGAGTCTCGAAAATATATATTAAGAATGTATAATAAAAACGATAGAGATATTTTATCAGATCAACAACTTGATAATATATGTTATACAGTATTAACTAATTATGTATTATTATCAGTTTATTCAAATAATCCAGAAAAATTAGTTGTAACAAAAGAAAGTTTTAATATCTTAAAAAACGAGTTATTATTTGGAACAATTGATGAAAAAGAATTAGAAGAATATATACTAAATGGACCTATTAAATTTACAAAAGATGAATTTGAATATATTAAAGATGTTTATATAGAATTAAGTGTTGATGAAAACAAAAAAGCTTACAAAACTTTATTTATTCATATGGCTATATAAAAAGTAAGTTGTATATACTTACTTTTTTTGATAAAATAATAATAGGTGATATCATGGAAAGAATAGTATTAGTAGATGGAAATAATTTGTTATTTAGAAGTTATTATGCAACCGCATATAATGGAAATTTTATGAAAAATTCAAAAGGATTTCCAACAAATGCTTTATTCGGTTTTAATAACATGATTAATAAAATAGTATTAGAAGAAAAACCAACATATATGATAGTAGCTTTTGATAAAGGAAAAACATTTAGACATGAAAAATTTGAAGTCTATAAAGGTAAAAGAATAGAAATGCCAGATGAATTAAAACAACAATTTCCTATTGCTAAAGAATTATTAACTTATATGGGTATAAAATATTATGATATTGATAACTATGAAGCAGATGATATAATTGGAACATTTTCTGAATATTGTAATAAAGATGATAATTATACTGGTACTATAATAAGTAGTGATAAGGATTTATTACAATTGATAACAGAAGAAGTAGATATTAAACTATTAAAACCAAAAGATTATATAAGATATAATAAAGAATCTTTTATTAAAGAATGGGGTATTGAACCTATTAGAATAATTGATTTAAAAGCTTTAATGGGTGATCAATCAGATAATATACCTGGGGTTAAAGGAATAGGTGAAAAAACTGCTTTAAAACTATTACAAGAATATAAAACACTAGATGGTATATATGAAAATATAGATAAAATAAAAGGATCAACTCATGATAAATTATTAAATGATAAAGATAATGCTTATATGAGTTATGAAATTGCTACTATAGTTAAAGATGTACCAGTTGATATTGATATAAATGATATAAAATTAAAACCAAAAGATGATAAAAAATTAAATGATTTATATGAAGAATTAGAATTTTATTCATTTTTAAAAAAAGAAAAACCAATTAAAAAAGAAGAAATATTAGATATAAAAATAATAGATAAATTACCTGAATTAAAAGAAACTGTTTCAATATATTTGGAACTAGATAATACAAATTATCATAAAGCTAATATTTTAGGTTTAGGTGTTTATTCTAAAGAAATATGTTGTTTTATTAAAGAAGAAGATATAGAAAAAAATATAGATATTTTATCTAAAGTAAATAAATATACATATGATATTAAAAGAATATATTGTTCATTAAAACATAGAAATTTAGAACTTAAAAACTTTGTTTTTGATACATTAATTGCAGCTAATTTATTAGATTATAATACTAAAGAAGATGTAGCTTATTTAGCTAACCAAAATGATTATGATGTGTTTTTTGAAAGTACAATAGATAATATTAATACATTTGCTTATAATGCTATTATGAAAGCTAAATTTATATATGAAACAAAAGAAAAGTTTGAAAATGAATTAAAAAATAAAGAAATGAGTTATATATTTAGTGATATAGAAATGCCTTTAACTTATGTATTAGGTGATATGGAGTTAAATGGTATTAAAGTTGATAAAGATGAATTAATAATAATGGGTAATGAAATAAAAGATAATATTAAACTAATAAGTGAAGATATTTACTCATTAGCAGGACAAGAATTTAATATTTCTTCTCCACAACAATTAGGTGATATTTTATTTGAAAAACTAGGTTTACCACATTCTAAAAAAGGTAAAAACGGTTATTCTACAGCTGTAGATGTTTTAAATAAATTAAAAGATAAACATCCTATAATTACTAAAATAATGGAATATCGTATGTTATCTAAACTATATACAACTTATATAGAAGGATTAATTAATTCAATAAGTGAAGATGGTAAAATACATACTATTTATATGCAAACATTAACTAGAACTGGTAGATTATCAAGTATTGAACCTAATTTACAAAACATTCCAACTAGAAATGAATATGGTAGATTGATTAGAAAAGCATTTGTTCCTAGTTATGATATATTAATTAGTGGAGATTATTCTCAAATTGAACTAAGAATTCTAGCTGCTTTAGCTGATATTGGTACACTAATTGAATCATTTAATAATGGAATTGATGTTCATACTAAAACAGCATGTGACTTATTTAATGTTACTGAACCAACTAAAGATCAAAGACGAATAGCAAAAACAGTTAACTTTGGAATTATATATGGAATTAGTAGTTTTGGATTATCAGAAAACTTAGGTATTTCACCAAAAGAAGCTCAAAGTTTTATTGATAGATATAATACTATTTATCCTGGTATTAAAGAATATATGGAAAGAGTAATTGAAGACGCTAAAAAAGATGGTTATGTTAAAACATTATTTGGTAGAAGAAGATATATACCTGAAATATTAAACAAAAACTATTTAATTAGAAGTTCTGGTGAAAGAATGGCCATAAATGCTCCTATACAAGGTACTAGTGCTGATATTATTAAAATAGCAATGGTAAATATTGATAATAAATTTAAAGAAAATAATATTCAAAGTAAAATGATTTTACAAATACATGATGAATTAGTGTTTGATACTTTAGAAAGTGAAAAAGACAAAGTAATTGAAATAGTTACTAATGAGATGGAAAATGTATATAAATTTGCAGTTCCTTTAAAAGTAGATATTGAGTATGGAAATAATTTATATCAAGCAAAATAAACTAGTCATCTAGTTTTTTTGTTTGGTTTGACAAATCATATATTTTTTATTAAAATATATGGCTTATAAGGGGAATTTTTATGTTAAATGATAAATGGTTAAAAAAATATGTTTTAGTTAAGATTTATTGTAAAAAACTTAAAACAAATAAAGTCCCTTTTAATTATGAAGAACAGGGTTTAAAATTGGGTTTATGGTTAGCTAATCAAAAAAAGGCATACATAGGAATTGGCAATTATGATTTAGATATTGAACAAATAAAACTATTAGATGATATAAATATAAAATGGTTTAGTTATTCTAAAAATAGAAAACTAAAAAACGAAATAATAACTAAAAATAATAAAAATAGAAAAGAAAGAGAAATATTAAATAGATTTAGGTCATATTTAAATAGTTTAAATACTTTACCAACTAAAGAAGAAATAAATAATGGTTTTATAAAAGTATTAAGTAAGGGGGATAAATATGAATGATAGACTTTGGATGAAAAATTATGAACGTGCTAAAGAATACTATAAAGTAAATGGTAACTTATTAATCCCATATAGATATGAAACTGAAGATGGATTTGGACTAGGTAGATGGGTTAATAATCTAAGATATCAAGTATTTGATGAAAAAAAGAAAAAGTTATTAGATGATATAGGTATGGTATGGAGTATGAAAAATGTTGAATCATTTAGAAATACTAATAAACAATGGCTAAAAAAATATAAATATGCAAGAACATATTATTTAGAACATAATAATTTATATGTACCTAATGGTTATAAAACTAATGATGGTTTTGAGTTATATGATTGGCTTTTAAGGCAAAAAGATTTATATGAAAGAAAAGTATTAAATAGTGAACAAATAAGATTATTAGAAGAAATAGAAATAGATTGGAATATGACTTATAATTTATGGATAGATAATTCAAATAATAAAAAAGTAGGTCGAATAACTGATGTTTGGTATAAAAATTATGAATTAGCAAAAAAATATTATAATGAACATGGTAATTTATTTATTCCAAAGACTTATGTAACAGATAAAGGTATTAATTTAGGAGTTTGGTTAGCTAATCAAAAAGCATTTCATAACCAAAATATGTTATCAAATGAAAAAATTGAGTTATTAGAACAAATAAAAATTGTATGGAGTATAAGACAATCGAAAAAAAAGAATCAATTAGGTTGGAGTACTTATTATGATATTGCTTCAAAATATTATAAAAAATATGGTAATTTATTAATCCCAACACTTTATGAAACAAATGATGGAATTAAGTTAGGTCAATGGATTCATAATAATAGACAAGCATATAAAAATAATAAACTTAGTAAAGAAAAGATTGATTTATTAGAAGAAATTGGAATGATATGGTCTGAGGTTTCTAAAGATAATACTAAAGAGACATGGATGAAAAGATATAATTTACTAAAAAAACATTATTCAGAATTTAACAATTTAATAGTTTATAATAGAATAGAATTAGACCCTTTTTTAGCACGTTGGATTAATCAACAAAAACAATTATTTTTAGATAAAAAATTATCCCAAAAACAAATAGATTTATTATATGAAATAGGTATATTAAATAAAAGTAATAGAGATATTAGATGGATGTTGAAATATGATTTAGCTAAAAAATACTATGAAAAATATGGAGATTTAAAGATTTCAGTATCGTTTATAACAAGTGATGGTATAAATTATGATAAAAATGGGGTTAAATTAGGACATTGGATTAGAACTTTAAGAGAAGCCTATAATGGATCAGATAGAAAAGCTTTAACAAATGAACAAATAGAATTATTAGAAAATATAGGTATGATATGGAATTTTTCTGAAAACGATCATATAGTTTTGACTCCAAATTGGTATAAGAATTATGAATTAGCTAAAGAATATTTTAATAAACATAATACATTATTAGTACCATATTCTTATAAAGTGAATGGTGGATTTAGATTAGGTTCTTGGATTTTTAGACAAAGAGAATTATATGCTGAAAATAGATTAAGTGAAAAACAAATAGAATTACTTAATAACATTAAAATGGTATGGGATATTGAACAAGTAAAAAAGGATAGAATGAAAGAAAAAGAAGTTTTAAAATTATTTAAAAGATATCTTTTGAAATTTAATAGATATACATTACCAAGTAAAGAAAAATTAAATGAAGGATTTATAAAAGTGTTAAGTAGGGGGGATAAAAATGTATAATAAAATATGGTTTAAAAATTATAAAATGGCTAGAATTTATTTTAATACTCATCATACTTTATCTATGCCTAGAGATTTTAAAACTATAGATGGTATTAGTAAATCAGAAGAGGGAATTAATTTAGGTTTTTGGTTAGCTAGACAAAGACAATTATATAAAAATGGGAATCTAGATATACAAAAGATTAAATTACTAGAAAAAATACATATAAAATGGAAAAGAACAGATTATTGGAATGAAAAATATTTAATCGCAAAACAATATTATTTAGAAAATAAAAATTTATTAGTACCAGCAAAATATGAAATAAATGGTTTTGCTTTAGGTTTATGGGTAATATCTCAAAGACAATTATATAAAAATAAAAAATTAAGTAATGATAAAATCAAAAAATTAAAAAAAATAGGTATGAAATGGGACTATAATAAGATGGTTTGGGAAGAACATTATAATTTAGTTAAAAAATATTATGAAAATTACAAAACATTAAAAATGCCACAAAACTTTAAAACATTAAATGGTATAGATTATGATGAAAATGGTTTAAATATAAGTGTTTGGATTTCATTACAAAAACAAGCTTATAAAGGTAATGGAACATCTGTAGTTTCAGAAGAACAAATAAAAAAATTAGAAGAATTAGGAATTATTTGGGATTATAGTGATTATAATTGGAATAGATATTATGAAATAGCTAAAAAATATTATTTAGAAAATAATAATTTATTAATTCCAACTATTTATGTATATAAAGATGAAAAAACAAATAAAAAATATGCATTAGGTACTTGGTTAGCTTCACAAAGAAAAGCTTATAATAATAAAAGTTTAACA